>Ga0335075_10001122_pt1 | contig 44667 bp, 39 predicted proteins | sample Lox_Sample_24_FD_206723 | JGI IMG/M metagenome (GOLD analysis project Ga0335075, IMG submission 206723) | Soil microbial communities from Loxahatchee National Wildlife Refuge, Florida, United States - Lox_Sample_2.4 | ecosystem: Environmental > Terrestrial > Soil > Wetlands | place: USA... | reverse complement strand
GTCGAGCGTGTTGTATTCGGTCGGGCGGTTGGAGGTCTGGTCGCCCCAGGACTGGAGTGTCGCCATCGGCTGCTCGGGCGTGCGGCCGGGGTTGATGAAGACGGCGATCATCACGGGGATCTCGCGACGCACGATCAGGTTGTCCATGACGTCGGGCGCGCGGACGTCGCCCTCGGGGTTCATGAAGGCCTGGCCGTCGTTGTAGATCATCAATGCGGCGGGTCTGGCGGCGTCGTACTGCGCGGGGACGTAGATCCAGTAGTCGTGCAGCGTGCCGGGATAGGCACGGCTGGGTAGTTGGAAGGGTCCGTCGATGCGACCTTTCGGCACGCCGACTTTCGCCAGGGAGTCGGGGGAGAAGTCGTAGTACTGGTTGACGTCATCTGCCGGCGCGGGCGGCGTCTGCGCGAAGGCGTTGCCGATGCCAGCGATCACCGCGAGAAACGCGGCCACTCCGCGCCTCCGCCGCTTTGTTACAAACAAATCAGGGTACGTCCCCATTTACTTGTCATGGAGATTGATGAGGGAGAGGAACTCGCGGCGCAGCGCGCCGTCGGCGAGGAACACGCCGCGCATCACGCTGTTCACCATCTTCGACGCGTTGTCCTTCACGCCGCGCCAGTGCATGCAGAAATGATCCGCTTCCATCACGACGGCGAGCCCGTTCGGCTTCACCATCTCCATCAGCAGGTCGGCGAGCTGCAGGATCGCCTCCTCCTGGATCTGCGGCCGCGACAGCACCCAGTCGGCGATGCGTGAATATTTCGAGAGGCCGATGAGGCCGGAATTCTCGTTCGGCATCACGCCGATCCACAGCCGGCCCATGATCGGACACAGGTGGTGACTGCAGGCGCTGCGCACCGTCACCGGCCCCATGATCATCAGCTCGTTCAGATGCGCGGCGTTCGGGAATTCGGTGACCGGCGGCAGCGGCACGTAGCGGCCGCGGAACACTTCCGTCACGTACATCTTCGCGACGCGGCGCGCGGTCTCGCGCGTGTTGTGGTCGTGGTCGGTATCGATGACCAGGCTGTTCAGCAACGCCAGCACCTTCCCTTCCACCTCCGACTGCAGCTGGTCGAGCTCGCCGGGTTCGATGAACGCGGCGATGTTGTCGTTCGCGTGGAAGCGCTGCTGTGCCTGCACGAGGCGCGCGCGGATGCGTTCGGAGACGTCGGGGTCGGATTTCGCCATGCCCTACGATACCGCCCTTCGCGCGGTCTTCTCCAGCAGTTCGACCAGCCACGCGAGGCCGGCATCGCGCGTCGCGACCTCGGGGACCACCAGCCGCAACGGCGCGCTCAGCATCGGGAACGGCGGTTCGGTCAGCCGGACCGCGTAGCGCGCGGCATGTTTGCGCGCGAACTGCCGCGGCAGCGCCGCGACGAGGTCCGTTTCCGCGACGATCGCCAGCGCCTGCAGGAAATTCGACACGGTCAGCACGACCCGGCGCCGGTGACCGCGCTTCTCGAGCTCCGCATCGATCGGGCCGCTCGGGTCTCCGCTGGCGGACACCACGAGGTGCGGCAGCTCGCAGTACTGCGCCAGCGTGAGCTTGCGCGGCCGGGTGCCACCCGCCTGCGCGCCGCGGGCGAGCACGAAGTCCTCGTCGTACAGCTTGCGCGCCGCGAACCGCGCCGGCAGCTGCGCGAACGGCATGATCGCGAGATCCAGCCGGCGCTCGTCGAGCTCGGTCAGCGCCCACTCGAACTGCCCGCCGACGAGATTGCGCATGGCGAGGTCGATGCCCGGCGCCGTGCGCCGCAGCTCGGCCAGCAGCGGCGGCAGCAGCACGCCGTATGCGCCATCCGGCGCGCCGATGACGAAACGACGGCGCGAGGTGGTGGGATCGAACCCGACCGCGGTGGTCATCACCTGGCGCGCGCGCTCGAGGATGTCCGCGACCGGCGCCGCGAGCTGGCGCGCGCGCTCCGTGGGCACGACGCCCTTCGGCTGGCGCAGGAACAATGGATCGTGCATCAGGCGACGCAGCCGGCCGAGCCCGTGGCTCACCGCCGACGGCGACACGTGCAGCCGCGACGCGGCGCGCGCGACGTGCCGCTCTTCGAGCACCGCTTCGAACACCACCAGCAGGTTGAGATCGATCCGCGAGAGATCAGTTCTGTTCAGCATATGGCTGAAATCGTATCACTGGCTTCAGCACGCCGCCGGCGCCACTCTGCGCGCCGGAGGAAACATGCATACGACCAACTCACTACTCGCCGCGACCGTCCTCGCGGCCGCCAGCGCCCAGTCGCTGGCGTACGAACCGCCGGGACTCTTCGCCATGGACACGATCGTCGAACGACAAGCCTTGAAGCCCGCCCCCGAAGCCCAGGCCGTACTCGACTTCTGGGAAGAAGCCGGGCCCGCGATGTGGTTCGCCAAGGATGCCGCCTTCGACCGCCGCTTCCGCGAGCGTTTCCTGCTCGATCACGAAGCCGCCGCGCGCGGCGAGCTCGCGCACTGGCAGGCGACGCCGGAAGGCGCACTGGCGCTGGTCATCCTGCTCGACCAGTTCCCGCGTAACGCATTCCGCGGCACGGCGCGCATGTACGCGACGGACGCCAGCGGCCGCAAGGCCGCGAGCCTCGCGCTGGCCGCCGGCTACGACCGCATCTTCCCGGTGGCGCTGCGCAAGTTCTTCGTGCTGCCGTTCGCTCACTCGGAGGATCTCGCCGACCAGGAACGGTCTGTCGCACTGGCGCGCCGCCTGGGCGCCGACGATCTTGCGCACGCGGAGCATCACCGCGACATTGTCAGGCGCTTCGGCCGGTTCCCGCATCGCAACGCGATCCTGGGACGCGACAGCACGACCGAGGAAAAGGAATACCTCGACCACGGTGGCTATGCCGGTTGACCCATCGGCATGACCGGACCGCCGGTGCGCGTGGCGGGAAATCAATCCCTGCCCGTCACGCGCACCGGATCTTCCGCGACGCCGAATCTCCCGTCGGAGGGAGCCCGCGCGCCCGGAAACGGCGTAACCTCGTGCGCCATGTACATCGAAACCTTCCAGCAGATGAAGAAGCACCTCGGCCAGCTCGACCGCTGGCTCGGGGCCGCCGAGGACTACGCGAAGTCGAAGAACTTCGACGCCAACGTGTTCGTCACGCAGCGGCTCGCGCCGGACATGTTCCCGCTCGCGCGGCAGGTGCAGATCTGCTGCGATTCGGCGAAGCTCGCCGCGTCCTATCTATCCGGCAAGCCGGCGGAGTCGCAGCCCGACACCGAGGCCACCATCCCCGAGCTGCGCACGCGCGTGCGCTCCATCGCCACGTATCTCGACGGCTTCACCGCCGCGGATTTCGCCGCGGCCGCGACGAAGGTCGTCAGCCAGCCGCGCTGGAAGGGTGAATGGCTGACGGGCCAGGAATACCTGCTGCAACACGCGCTGCCGAATTTCTTCTTCCACCTCACGACGACGTACGCGATCCTGCGGCACGGCGGCGTCGGTATCGGCAAGAAGGATTTCCTGGGGCCGCAGGACAAGAAGCCCGCCGCCGCCTGACCGGCGGCGAGTCCGCGCGTCGGACTCGGCCGCGACCGGCAACGCCCGCCGAACCCGCGTCATCGGCAGGCGTCAAACTCCTCGGCCCCACAACGAGGAGAACACCATGTCCTACATCGAAGGCTACGTGGCCGCCGTCCCGACGCAGAACAAGGACGCGTACCGGAAACACGCATCCGACGCGGTGGCGTATTTCAAGAAATTCGGCGCCACCAAGCTCGTCGAGAACTGGGGCGACGACGTGCCCGACGGCCAGGTCACCGACTTCAAGCGCGCCGTGAAGGCGAAGCCCGATGAAAGCATCGTGTTCTCGTGGGTCGAATATCCCGACAAGGCGACGCGCGAGAAGGCGAACGAGTCGATGATGAACGACCCGGCGATGAAGGACATGGGCAAGTCGATGCCGTTCGACGGCCAGCGCATGATCTACGCGGGCTTCATGCCGCTCAACGATTCCGGCGCCAACGGCAAGTTCGGCTACATCGACGGCTGCGTGATCCCGGTGCCCGCGAAGCAGAAGGACGCGTACCGCGAGATGGCCGACAAACACGCGGCGATCCTCAAGGAATACGGCGCGACGCGCACGGTCGATGCCTGGGGCGATGCGGTGCCGGACGGCAAGGTCACGGACTTCAAGGGCGCGGTGAACGCGACCGACGACGAGAAGGTGATCTTCTCCTGGGTCGAGTGGCCGTCGAAGGAAGCGCGCGACCGGGGCTGGGAAAAGGCGCAGAACGATCCGCGCATGAAGGCGATGCAACTGCCGTTCGACGGCAAGCGCATGATCTTCGGCGGCTTCGCGCCGCTGCTGAACGAATGACGGGCAAGACGCGCCGGTGTTAGTCGCGCCGGCGGGCGAACCTCGGCAGCGCGGCGGCGATCGGCAGAGTTTCCGGCGTCGCCGCCTGCTTTTCCGCCTCGGCGAGCGCGTGTTCGACGTATATCTCCAGCGCGGACACCTTGTCCTGCAGCCGCATACCGAGCTCGATGCGTTCGCGCGCGCTGCGCTTGCCGGCATCGTGCGACAGCAGCTCGACGGCGCCCGCGATCACGCTGATCTCCGGATATCCGAAGGGCTCGGCCGTGCTCGAGATCTTGTGCGCCACTCGGGCGAGCTGCGCCAGGATCTCGGGCTCGAGCGCCAGCGGCTCGATCGGCAGGATCTCCCGCAGCTGCGCCACTTCCTCGCGCGCCCGGGTCAGGAACCGCAGGACCAACGCCTGCTGCGACAACTGCGTCGTACTGGTATCGCCGGTATGTGACACGTAACCCTCCTTGGGACGAGCGATCGTCGCACGCGACCCGGAGGCTTATCGGCCGGATTGAAGCGTCCCCGGCCCGATTCGTCTTCGATCTGCCGACTGCGTCTCACAACCTGGTGTCATTGTCTCGCGCGGACACAGGACAAGTAGTTAGTGAAAACGCTTTCAGCTTCGCGCCGCGCGAAACCGCGCGAACGCGAGCGGCGATGCGGCGCGGAGCGAATATATTCCGGCGCGAAAGATCCGCGGCCCGAAGACCACCGGTTACCGCCGCCGATGACGCGCGGGCCGGATTCAGTGCGAACGCACGATCACGCGCAGATCGCCGAGCAGGCGCAGCTCCGCGTCGCTGCCGCCGAACGTGCCGACGTTCTGCAGCGCCCACAGCCGCCGCCCGAGCTTCGGATCCAGCTGGTAGATCTCGGGCGACGGTTGTTTGAGCACGCTCAGGAGCAGGAACGTCTCGCGGCGCGCGTTGCGCGCCTCTCGCGGGCGTCCCATCAGCGTGGCGAACAGCGCCTCGGCATCGCAGGGAAACCGCGAGATCCGCATCAGTGGATGGATCGCGAGGCCGGCGTCGCGCGACAGCGGTTGCGTCAGCGCGCCCGTGTCGCCCTGCGCGAGGAACTCCTGCCGCGGCAGGAAGCGCAGCTCGCTGCTCGCCAGCTCGAAGTCGAGCAGCTCGGGCAGGAAGTGCAGCCGCAGCGTGCCGTTCTCGACGCGGCGTTTCAGGAACACGGCGAACTGCTCCGCCGCCGAACCGCAGGGCAGGTCCGCGAAGTCGACGCTGGTCCAGAACGACCCCAGCTCGGTCTCGAGCCCCGCGCCGAGCGCGCGGCACGCGAACGGCAGCAGCCTGCGGATGGGAGTCGAGCGGTTCAGGCGGACGGGCGAGTCGTCCGCGCGATGTGGGTCGAGCAGAAGCTCACGGGAAGAGCGTCGTGCGAGCGACGCACGCAACGCGGATTCGGCGAGCTCCTGCTCGGATCGTGAAGTCATGGGGACTGTTCTCCGTTTTGCCGATCGTCCCTTGGACGACAAGCTAGTCCCAATCGGCGCGCGGATGTACCGGCGGCCGGAGCGCGCTGACGGGAATTGAGAACTGGTTCGTGAGGGGAGAGACGTCCATGTCCCTCCGTTAAGTAGTGTCACGTGTCGTGAATTTCTCTCACCTAACCAGTCGTCCGGCGCGGCTTTCTGCAATTTGTTTTTCGGTGTCCGCGCCGCGGCGGCCGCCGTGCCGCGCATACAGTGCGCACAAACTCCATTTGCTGTGCGGACCTACGTGCGTCGTAGAGTGATTCCATGGTCCGCCGCCGCGAAATCCTCTTCATCGAATGTCAGCGTTGTCATCACAAGTCGCAGCGCGAGGTGCCGTTCCTGCCGCTGCCCGCGGGCGCGAAATTCCGCTGTTCGAACTGCGGCAATCGCGAGGCGGCGCGCATCCGCACCTGGACCACTGACGGCTCGTCGGCGATGCGCGGGCCGGACAACAAACGCATGTGAGCGCAACCATCGATTCCACGGCTGCTCCCACGCTCTCTTCCACGCGGCTCCCCCAGTCTTCCGGCCGCTCTCACAACCCCCAGGAAGGAAGACTCATGTCCGGATTCAGAATCACGCTGCTCGCGATCGCGGGCGTTTTTTCAACCGCCGCCCTCGCCCGCGAAGGCAATCCGCAGACGATCGTCGACTGGAACGCGCAGCTCGAAGCGACGATCCCGGCAAGCGCCGGACCGACGCTGCCGCGTTACTACGCGATGATGCACATCGCGATGTTCGATGCGATCAACGCGATCGACGGCGGCTACAAGTCCTATACCGGCCGCATCCCCGCGGCGAACAACGCGTCGACCGATGCCGCCGCCGCGCAGGCCGCGCACGACGTGCTCGTCGGGCTGCTGCCCGCGCAGGCCGCGGCCTTCGATGCCGCGCTCGCCGCGCAGCTGAAGAAGATCGCGCCGAACCGCGCCGCGCTCGGAGCGCAGATCGGCCGTGAAGCCGCGCGCCGCATCCTCGAGAAACGCGCCAACGACGGCTGGTCCACGCCGCAGTCGTTCACGCCGCCCGCGTTGCCCGGCGTGTGGCAGCCGACGCCGCCGGCGTTCGCGCCTGCCGCGTTCGCGCAGGCCGGCGATGCGAAGCCGTTCGCGCTGCCGACTCCTTACTACTTCCTGCCGCGCCGCCCGCCGGCGTTGAACAGCCAGGAGTACGCGGACGCGGTCAACGAGATCAAGGCGATCGGCGGCGCCACCAGCGCCGTGCGCACCGCGGACCAGACCGTGCTCGCGCGTAACTGGGCCAGCATCGGCTACAAGGAGCTGTGGTCGGCGCAGTGGAATCACGTCGCGCGCGACACCGCGCGCTTCGCCGGCCTGTCGCAGATCGAGACCGCGCGGTTGTTCGCGCTGCTGAACGTCGCGATGCACGACGGCGTGCAGACCGCGCAGGCGAGCAAGTTCGTCTATCAACTGTGGCGGCCGGTGACGGCCATCCAGCGCGCGAACGAGGACCTGAACCCCCTCACCGACGCGGACCCGACGTGGATGCCGTTGCTGCCGACGCCGCCGTACCCGTCCTATGCCGGCAACATGGCCTGCATCGGCGCGTCGTCGGCGCAGCTGCTGATCCTCTATTTCGGCGCCAACGAGTACAACGTCAGCCTCACGTGGACCGGCCTCAACGGCAATGCCGACGTCACGCGCAAGTATTCGAACTTCTGGGCCGTGGCCGAAGACCAGGCGGTCAGCCGCGAATACGGCGGCATCCATTTCCACTTCGACACGACCGCGAGCCAGGAGGTCTGCCCGAAGGTGGCGGCCTACGCGTTCAACACCGTGATGAAGGAGAAGCGCGACTGAGGCAGGCAGACGTGCCGATTCACCCGGGCACGTCGGGGGGCGCCGGCGGCGATCGCCGGCGCCAGCTCAGCATCAGCAGGAACGCGCCGAGCATGCCGCCGAGATGCGCGAAGTGCGCGACGCCCTGCATCGTGCCGGTGACGCCGCTGAACAGCTCGATGGCCGCGTACGCGATCACCATGAACCAGGCCTTCATCGGGATCGGCGGGAAGATCAGCATGACGCGCGCGTGCGGGAACAGCAGGCCGAACGCCAGCAACACGCCGAACACGCCGCCCGACGCACCGACCGTCGGCACGACGCCCTGCTCGATCGTCGCGGTGACGAAGATCAGCTGGATGATCCCCGACGTCAGGATCGACGCGAAGTACAGCCACGCGAAGCGCCGCGCGCCGAGTGCCCGCTCGACGGTCGTGCCGAACGCCCACAGGCCATACATGTTGAGGAGGATGTGCGTGATGCTCTTCGGGTCGTGCAGGAACGCACAGGTGACGATCTGCCAGGGCTCGAAGCCGACGCTGCCGCGCGCGTCCGTCAGCGAGTAGTCGCCGAGGGGCCACAACGCGAAGTACTGCATCATCACGGGACCCAGCGTCCGCTGCAGCGCGTAGACGATGACGTTGGCGGCAATCAGCTTGCCGACGACGGTGTTCAGGAAGTCGAAGAGTGGCCGTCCGGGCGGCGTGCCCGTGTACTCAGGGCCGCTTGGCATATTCGGCATCGAACAGGGCCTCGAGCTTCGCGTTGACGCCGCGCATGCGATCCACCACCTGCTTCGCCCAATCGAAATATTCGCGCTTGCGTTCGATCGACCAGCCGGCCGGCGGCGCGCCGTTGATGTCGTTCACGTTGGCGATCTTGTCGGCGAGCTTCACGAGCTTCGCTTTCGGGCTGATCTTCGCGGCGTGGTCGATCTGCGCCTGCTTGCGCTCCAGCTTGCTCAGCGACTTGTCGTCCGTGCACTCGCCGACGATGTTGGCGATCTCGTAGCCGAACACGACCTCGAGCTCGTCGAGCGTGGTGTGCGTGTCCTCGACGGTGTCGTGCAGCAGCGCGCTGGCCAGCACGGCGGAATCCTCGATGCCGGCCCGCACCAGGATGTACGCGGCCGTGATCGGGTGGTTGATGTACGGCGACGCATCTTCGTCCTTGCGCCTGCCGGTCCGATGCTTCTCCGCGGCGAACGCCGCCGCCCGCAGGACGATTTCCATGTGTGTTGCCACGCCCGATATCGTAATGGGGACAGTCCCCGTTTCCCAGCAAAAGGGGACAGTCACGAAGCGGACAGTGGCGAAGATGCTCCGCTAGAAAATCGGCAGCGTCCCCAGTACCTTCGCGAGCCGCGCCGCCCGCTGCGCCGGCGTATCCGTGCGCCGGAATCCGATCAGCACGTCGGGCTGGATGCCGTCGAGCTCGTTGCTGCCGTCGGCCCGCAGCCGCGCGCAATCCGGGATCATCACGCGCGCGTGGCTGCGATCGAGGATCCGCGACGACGTGTACTGCCCCATCGTCCACCCGCAGCCCGCCCCCATCGTCGGTGCGCCGACGACCAGCGCCGCGTGCGCGTCCTGCAGCATCGCCGCCAACAGCTCGGTCGCCGACGCCGAGCCGTCGTCGACCAGCAGGATCACGCGCCCCGACCACGCGCGCGCATGCGCTCCATATTCCGCGGTCGCGGAGATCTCGCCGGCCCACGGCCTGCCCAGCCACGCCTCCGGCAACTCGCGTTCCACCAATCCGCCGGCGAAGAACGGCCCCGACACGAGGTTGGTGCACGACACGCGCACGCCGCGCCACAGAGGCGACAGGTCGCAGCTCTGGCGCGCCGCGCTCGCGGCGGACTGCAGGGCCGGCGCCAGTGTCGCGAGATACTCGCGCTCCGCGCGCGGCGCCTTGCGCGCCAGGGTCGCGAGCTGCTGCGCGCGGGTCTCGATCTCCTGCGCCCGCACCGGCTCGCGGACCAACGCCAGCGCCGGCGCGCGCACCGCCTCACCGCCCAGCATCCGCGCCAGCGTGATCGCGAGTTGTTTGCCGCCGCCGTTGCCCGCGACGTCGACCAGCAGCGCGGCCGGCCGGCGCGCGCCGAGCTGACGCAGGCGCTCCTCCACCTCGGCGAGCCACAGCCGCGAGACGCCCGTGCCGATGGCATCTTCATAGGTGGCGAGCGCGGAAGTCGCCGGTGCCGGTGCTGGTGCCGGCGTCCGCTCCCGCAGGAACTGTTCGCACTGCGCGAGGCTCGGCACGAAGCTCGGCACGCGCAACACGCCGAGCACTCGATCGCCGACCGTCACGAACCCCGCGCTTATCGTCGCTCCCTTCGGCGAGATGTCCTGGTATCCCTCGAGCCGCGCGGCGACCGCCCGCGTATCCGCATCGTCGCGGAATCCGAACCGCACGCAGTCCGGCAGCGATGCGTCGTCCGCCGGGTCCGGCGAGTTCGCGTCCCACTCGATGGACAGGTGCGCATCGCCGAGTCGCGCGATGAAACGCTCGAGAATGCCACGCGCCTCCGCATCGTCGACCGCCCGATCCAGCGCCGCGCGCGCACGCGAGACATTGCCCGGCAGATCCACGCCGCGCCGCGCGTGCCACTCGAGGTTCGGGTAGTTGGTCGTCAGCAGCGACTTCAGCTGCTCGAAGTCGGCGATCCAGTCGGCGCGCGAGAACGACTGCGCGTGCGCGATCAGCGGCACGAGCGCGATGGCGAGGAAAAGACGGCGGATTCGCATGTCGCAACGCTAACTCACGAGCCCTCTATCCCCAAAGGGATAGCCCGTCCCCATCCCTCGGAGCCCGCCCGCCCGCCTCGCGCGGTCCATGTGGCGAGAGGCCCGCGAAGCTCACTATTCATCCCAAGAACCACCCAGGGAACGCCACGAGGAAGACCCGTGAATACCATCGTCAAGTTTGCTCTCCTGCCGATTGCTGCTGCCGTCCTCTCCGCCTGTGCCCGCAACGAGGCCGCGGAAGCGCCGGCCGCGCCGCCGGCCGTCGCCGCCGCCAAGGTGGTGTCGAAGCCGATCACGGAGTTCGACGAATTCACCGGCCGTTTCGAAGCGGTGGAACGCGTCGAGGTCCGCCCGCGGGTTTCCGGTTACGTGCAGTCGACGAACTTCCAGCAGGGCCACGAGGTGAAGAAGGGTGACATCCTGTACGTCATCGACCCGCGCCCGTACCAGGCCGCGCTGAAGCGCGCCGAGGCGGACGTCGCCCGTGCGAAGACGCAGCTGGTGCTCGCGCAATCCGAACGCGAACGCGCCACCAAGCTCATCGAGAAGCGCGCGATCTCGCAGGAGGAATTCGACGCCCGCACGTCGGGCAACGAGCAGGCCAGCGCCTCGCTCGCGGCCGCCGAGGCCGCGCGCGAATCCGCCGCGCTCGACCTGTCGTTCACGCAGGTGCGTTCGCCGATCACCGGCGTCGTCGGCAAGGAGCAGATCACCGCGGGCAACCTGGTCGCCGCGGGCTCCACGCTGCTGACGACGGTGGTGTCGGTGGACCCCATCTACGTGTCGTTCGACGGTGACGAGAAGGTGTACCTCAAGCACATCGGCCTCGATTCGGGCGGCAAGGGCCGCGCGGTGAGCACGCCGCTGTGGGTCGGCCTCGCCGACGAACAGGGGCATCCGCACGAAGGCAACCTCGTGTTCCTCGACAACGAGCTCGACGCCGCGACCGGCACGATCCACGCGCGCGGCCTGTTCAAGAACGCGGACCGCCACTTCACGCCCGGCATGTTCGCGCGCGTGAAGCTGACCGGCAGCGCGAAATACGACGCGCTGCTGATCAACGACAGCGCGGTCGGCACGGACCAGAGCGTCAAGTACGTGCTCAAGGTCGGTGTGGACAACAAGATCGAATACACGCCCGTGAAGCTGGGTCCCGTGGTCGATGGCCTGCGCGTCGTGCGCGAGGGCCTGAAGGTCGACGACGTGATCCTGGTGAAGGGTTTGCAGCAGGTGCGGCCGGGCATGCCGGTGACGCCGCAACTCGTCGCGATGGGCGAGCAGCTCCGCAAGAGCAACACGCTCGTCGCACAGAACTAGGGGACGGTCCCCGTTCGGCTAACAAAGTGAAGCTCCCATGAAATTCTCCAGCTACTTCATCGACCGCCCCGTCTTCGCCGCCGTCCTCTCGGCGTTCATCGTGATCGCCGGCGGCATCGCGCTGTTCAAACTACCGATCAGCGAGTACCCCGAGGTGGTGCCGCCGTCCGTGGTCGTGCGCGCGAACTACCCCGGCGCGAACCCGAAGGTGATCTCGGAAACGGTGGCCGCGCCGCTGGAGCAGGAGATCGTCGGCGTCGAGGACATGCTGTACATGTCTTCGCAGGCGACGATGGACGGCGGCCTCGCGCTGACCGTCACGTTCAAGATCGGCACCGACATCGACAAGGCCCAGGTACAGGTGCAGAACCGCGTCGCGCAGGCCACGCCGCGCCTGCCCGAGGAAGTGCGCACGCTCGGCGTTTCGACGCTGAAGAGCTCGCCGGCGTTCCTGATGGTCGTGCACCTCACCTCCCCCGACGGCCGCTACGACTCTCTCTATCTGCGCAACTACGCGACGCTGAACATCCGTGACACGCTGGCGCGCCTGCCCGGCATGGGCGACGTGCGCGTGTTCGGCGCCGGCGACTACTCCATGCGCGTCTGGCTCGATCCGCAGAAGCTGGCCGCGCGCAACCTCACCACCAGCGACGTCGTCGCGGCGATCCGCGAGCAGAACGTGCAGGTGGCCGCGGGCCAGATCGGCGCGCCGCCGGCCGAAGGCTCGGAATTCCAGATCGCGCTGAACGCCAAGGGCCGCCTCGAGAACGAGGAGGAATTCGGCAACGTCGTCATCAAGACCGGTGAAGCCGGCGAAGTCGTGCGCCTGCGCGACGTCGCGCGCCTCGAGCTCGGCGCGGCGACCTACGCGATGCAGTCGCTGCTCGCGAACGAGAACGCGGTCGCGATCCCCGCCTACCAGGCGCCGGGCTCGAACGCGCTCGAACTCTCCACCAAGGTCCGCGAGACCATGGACTCGCTGAAGAAGTCGTTCCCGCAGGGAATGGACTACGACATCATCTACGACCCGACGCAGTTCGTGCGCCAGTCCATCGACGCGGTGGCGGAGACCTTGCTGGAGGCGGTGCTGCTCGTCGTCCTCGTGGTCATCCTGTTCCTGCAGACGTGGCGCGCGTCGGTGATCCCGCTGGTCGCCGTGCCCGTGTCCGTCATCGGCACGTTCGCCGTGCTGTATGCGTTCGGGTTCTCGATCAACACGCTGTCGCTGTTCGGCCTGGTGCTGGCCATCGGCATCGTCGTCGACGACTCCATCGTCGTCGTCGAGAACGTGGAGCGGCACATCGCCGAAGGTCTCGCACCCCGCGAGGCGACCAAGCTCGCGATGAGCGAGGTCAGTCGCCCGATCATCGCGATCACGCTGGTGCTCAGCGCGGTGTTCATCCCGGTCGCCTTCGTCGAAGGCCTCACCGGCCAGTTCTATCGGCAGTTCGCGCTGACCATCGCCATCTCGACGGTGATCTCCGCGTTCAACTCGCTGACGCTCTCGCCCGCCCTCGCCGCCGTGCTGCTGAAGCCGCACGGGGCGAAGCCGGACGCGCTGACGCGCGGCATGGACAAACTTTTCGGCAAATTCTTCGCACGCTTCAATCGTGGCTTCGCGGCCGCGGGTGATGGCTACTCGAAAGCGGTGACTCGTACGGTCCGGCGCGCGCCCATCGCGATCGCGACCTACGCGGGCCTCATCGCGCTGACGGCGTACGCCTTGTACTCACTCCCTGGCGGGTTCATCCCGCAGCAGGACAAGATGTATCTCGTCGGCATCGTGCAGCTGCCGCCCGCGGCCTCGATCGACCGCACCGACGCCGTCGTGCGCCAGATCGGCGAGATCGCCAAGCAGCAGCCGGGCGTGTTGTCGTCGGTGCAGTTCGCCGGCGTCTCGGCGAACGGCTTCGCGCCGAGCTCGAGCGCCGCGCTGGTGTTCTTCCCGCTGAAGGACTTCGACGAACGCAAGGGCAAGGAGCTGTCCGCGGGCGCCATTGCCGGCGCGCTGAACGCGAAGTTCTCGCGCATCCAGGACGCCTACATCGCCGTGTTCCCGCCGCCGCCGGTCATCGGCCTCGGCACGCTGGGCGGATTCAAGCTCAACGTCGAGGACCGCCAGAACCGCGGTAGTGAGGCGCTGTACGCCGCCGTCCAGCAGGCCATCGGCGAGGCCTACAAGGATCCGCGCCTGGCGGGCGTGTTCACCAGCTACCAGATCAACGTGCCGCAGCTCGACGTGGACGTCGATCGACTGAAAGCCAAGCAGCAGGGCGTGAAGGTCTCGGACGTGTTCCAGACGCTGCAGGTCAACCTGGGGTCTCTCTATGTCAATGACTTCAACCGATTTGGTCGTACTTACCGTGTGGTGGCGCAGGCGGATGCACCGTTTCGCTCGCAGGTGGATGACATTCTTCCACTTAAAACCCGTAACGCCGCCGGAGAAATGGTCCCACTCGGCTCGATGATCTCCATCAAGGAGTCGTTCGGTCCGGATCTCGTGGAGCGTTTCAACGGCTATCCGTCCGCGGACATCAACGGCGGTCCGTCGCCCGGTCACAGTTCGGGCGAAGCCCAGGCCGCGATCAGCGAGATCCTCGCGAAGAACCTGCCGAACGGCATGAGCTTCGAGTGGACCGACCTCTCGTTCCAGCAGCAGGCGTCGGGTAGTTCGGCGTTCTGGGTGTTCCCGCTGTGCGTGTTGTTCGTGTTCCTGGTGCTGGCGGCGCAGTACGAGAGCTTCTCGCTGCCGTTCGCCATCATCCTGATCGTGCCGCTGTCGGTGCTGGCCGGTTCCATCGGCATCTGGCTGCAGGGCGGCGACAACAACATCTTCACGCAGATCGGCTTCCTCGTGCTGGTGGCCCTCGCCTGCAAGAACGCCATCCTGATCGTGGAGTTCGCGAAGCACCTGCAGGAGCAGGGTCGCGACGCCGCGCAGGCGGTGCTCGAGGCCGCGCGGCTGCGGTTGCGCCCGATCGTGATGACGTCCATCGCGTTCATCATGGGCGTGGTGCCGCTGGTGATCGCGTCCGGCGCCGGCGCCGAGGTGCGCCGCGCGATGGGTGCCGCCGTGTTCTCCGGAATGATCGGCGTCACCGTGTTCGGTCTGTTCCTGACTCCCGTGTTCTACGTGCTGGTGCGTCGCTCGCGAAAGGCAGCCGAGTCGGCTGACACCGCCGCGCTGCCGCCGGTCGCTGCCGAGGTCCATGGTCATGTTTAAGGTCGTCAGTCCCGCCATCGCGAAGATGGCCGTCGCTCCCCTCGCCGCCGCCATCCTCTCGGCGTGCGCGGTGGGCCCCAACTACCATGCGCCGGAGACAAAGGCCGCCGCCGCATTCGACAATGCCGAAGCCGCCACCTATTCCACCGATGGAGTGGGGACCGACGCCGCGCAGACGAACGTCGCCGAGTTCTGGACCGGCTTCCACGACGCGACGCTCGACACGCTGGTCAACGACGCGCTGGTCGCGAACCACGACCTGCGGATCGCGATCACGCGCGTCCGCGAGGCCCGTGCGCTGCGCCGCGACTCCGCGTTCGATCTCGGCCCGTCGATCGACGCCGGCGGCGGCTACACGAAGACGCGCACGGCGGCCGTGGCGACGCTGCCCGGTGCCGCGCGCGAATCCGAGTACTACGACGCCGGTTTCGACGCCGTGTGGGAGCTCGACTTCTTCGGCCGCGTGCGCCGCGGTCTCGAGGCCAGCAATGCCGAGCTCGGCGCGGCCGAAGCCTCCGCGCGCGACGCGCAGGTCATCGTCACCGCCGAAGTCACGCGCACGTATTTCGAACTGCGCGGCGAGCAGCAGCAGCTCGACGTCGCGCGTCGCAACGTCGCCAACCAGAAGGAGACGCTCGACCTCGCGCAGGTGCGGCTCGACGCCGGCAGCGGCACCGAGTTCGACACCGCGCGCGCGCAGGCGCAGCTCTCCACGACATCCGGCACGATCGCGCCGCTCGAAGCCGCCGTCGCCCGCTCCATCCATCGCCTGTCGGTGCTGGTCGGCAAGGAACCCGGCGCGTTGCGCGCCACGCTGACGCCGCCGCAGACGCTGCCGGCGCTGCCGGGCATCGTGCCCGTGGGCGACCCGGCGGGCCTCCTGCGCCGCCGGCCCGACATCCGCATCGCCGAGCGCGAGCTCGCGGCCGACACCGCGCGCATCGGCGTGGCGGTCGCGGATCTCTTCCCGCGCGTCACCTTCACGGGCAACGCCGGTTACGTCGCCACGGAGCGCAGCGGCCTGGGCGATTCCGGCTCCGACACGTTCACGCTGGCCCCGGGCATCTCCTGGGCGATCTTCGACCTCGGCCACGTCCAGGCCCGCATCGGTGCGGCCAGGTGGCGCAAGGAAGGCTCCGTCCTGCGCTACGAGCAGACCGTGCTGAAGGCGCTCGAGGAAACCGAGAATTCGCTGGTCACCCACGCCCGCGCGCGGGAACGCCTGGTGCACGACGAAGAAGCGGTCCGCGCCTCGAACACCGCCGCCGGCCTCGCCCGGGTCCGTTATGAAAACGGCGCCAGCGACTTCCTGGCGGTGCTGGACGCCGAGCGGATCCAGCTCCAGTCCGAGGACCAGCTGGCCCGCAGCCGCACGGAAGCCGCCACCAGTCTCATTGCGGTCTACAAGTCCCTCGGCGGGGGTTGGGAATCCGGTCCCCGGGCCCTAAAGTAGGCCCCTCATGAACGCCGTCACGCAGTCTCCCCTGGTCCTGGAGGGCAATCCTCCGTTCGACAGCCCGGCCGCGGAAACGCGCGAAAAGCTGCTCGCCGCCACGGCTCGCGCCAGCCGCCTGCTGCTCGAATCGCCCAACGCGATGACGGTGATGCCGGACGTGTTGCGCCTGCTGGGCGAAGCCGCCGACGTGCATCGCACCGCGCTCGCGCTCGCCGAGATCGACGCCGGCGGCGAACGCTGGCTGGTGATCAAGGACGAGTGGATCTCGGAAGAGCTCAACGAGTGCACGAACGGCGAGACCTGCGGTCTCGAGCCGGACCAGTACTCGGACATCTACTGCTCGATGCTGCAGACCGGCAAGAGCATCCTCTACTGCCGCGACACGATGCCCGAGCGTGAAGCCGTCAGCATCACCAGCGACAAGGCGCGCAGCTCGGCCATCGTGCCCATCCTCGTCGACGGGGAATACGTCGGCGTCGTCGGTTTCGACGACTGGCGCCGCGCGCGGCAGTTCGATTCGTCCATCGTCTCGGCGCTGGAGATCGCCGCGGGCCTGATCGGTGCCGCGCTGTACCGCGAACGCCTGCTCGAGACGATGCGCCGCGAGCGCGAACGCGCCGCCGAGGAACGCCTCACGCAGCTCGACCGCGCGAACACCACGCTGCGCGCGAACCTGAACCGCCTCGCCGGCAATCCCGACGTGCGCGACTTCATCGCCAACATGCTCCTCGACGCGTCCCGCCAGCTCGACGCCGCCGCGTGTTACGCCGCCGGCCTCGACGAGCAGAAGCAGTGGCGCATCTTCCTCTACGTCGAGGACGGCCGCGTCGGCGAGCCGCCCTTCCCGGCGATCGTGCCTGCCGGCAATCCCGGGCTCGCCGACCTGCTCGAGAAGAGCCACGGCCCGGTGTTCTTCGAGATCGAGAAGCTCGACCGGCCGCTCTGGCCCGAGGCCACTGCCTGGCACCAGGGCAACGGCCACCGGACCGCCTATCTATTGCCGCTGGTGTTCGGCGAACGCAACGTGGGTTTCCTCACGCTGGTGTTCCGCCAGAACGAACAGCTCTCCGCCGAGAAGATGCAGGTGGTGCTGGCGCTCGCGCACCAGGCGACGCTGGCCATCGGCATGAAGAAGCTCGGCATCGCGGCGAAGGAAGCCGCGGTGCTCGCCGAGCGCAACCGCATCGGCCAGGAGATCCACGACGGCCTGGCGCAGGGCTTCACCGGCATCCTGATGCAGCTCGGCGCCGCCGAGGAGGCGATCAGCGACTGCGCGCGCAATTCGCCCCTGCCGTCCATCCTCACGCGCATCCGCGATCTCGCGAAGGACGGCCTCGCCGAGGCACGCCGCTCGGTGATGGCGCTGCGTCCCGAGCAGACGCGCCGCATCGGTCTCGAATTCGCGCTGCGCCAGCTCGCCGAGCGCTCCACGGTCGACGGCCGCGTCGATTGCGTGTTCGAAGGCGGCATGAGCGGTGAAGGCCTCGCGCCCGAACATCAACACGAGTTGCTGCGCATCGCGCAGGAAGCCGTGAGCAACGCGATGCGCCACGCGCATCCGGCAAACGTGCGCATCGGCCTGCAGGAAGGCCCGACGATGTGGGTGCTGACCGTCACCGACGACGGCAAGGGCATGGAAGAACTGTCGCAATACGCTGCGCAGGGCTTCGGCCTCACGAACATGCGCGAGCGCGCCAGCGCCATCGGCGGCCAGTGGCGCGTGCACAGCAAGATCGGCAAGGGCACGCAGGTGGTCGTCAGCCTGCCCCGCCCGACGGCCTGACGTCCGGCATGAACTCCACGGCCAAACTACCGGCGAAGAAGATCCGCGTCATCCTCGCCGACGATCACCCGGTGGTGCGCGACGGCCTCGCGGCCATCGTCAACCAGCAGACCGACATGCAGGTGGTCGCCGAGGCGAGCGACGGCGCCGAGGCGCTCGAGCTGTACGAGACGCACAAGCCCGACGTCATGGTGCTCGACCTGCGCATGCCGAAGCTCGACGGCGCCGCCGTCGTCGCGAAGGTGCTCGAGAAGTATCCGAAAGCCTGCCTGCTGATCATGACCACCTACGACGGCGACGAGGACATCTTCCGGTCCTTGAGCCAGGGCGCGAAGGGCTACCTGCTGAAGGACGCGCCGCGCCAGGAGATCCTCTCGGCGATCCGCGCCGTGGCCGAGGACCGGCCGTACACCTCGTCGAGCGTCGCGGCGAAAGCGCTGCAGCGCATGGCGAAGCCCAGCCTCACGCAGCGCGAGCTCACGGTGCTGCAGCTCGTGGCCGAAGGTCGCTCCAACAAGGACATCGCGCGCCGCCTCGACATCACCGAGGGCACGGCGAAGACGCACGTGAAGGCGATCCTCGGCAAGCTCGATGCGATCTCGCGCACCGAGGCCGTCGCCGTGGCCGCGAAGCGCGGTCTCATCCGTCTCAGTTAGTCGCTGCTAGACCGTTCGGCGTAATCAGCCGGCCGTACGGTCGCGCCCGCAACGCTTAGCGGCCACCCGCGGTGTCAGCGCACGCTGACAACGGACCTTCCCTCGCGCCGACTTCCTACGCATTCGCGCGACCGCGGACGGACACGCGACGCCTAACCACGCTTTAGGATTTGCGGCCGGGAGATGGAGGCAGCGAGCACGCGGGGTGTCGCATGCCGGAGAGCGCGAAACACCAGCGCGGCGCGATCGTTCGCGTACGATTCGACCCCAATGGTTTCACGCAGGTCCGAGCATGCCGAGTAATCGACGCGGAATTTCCGCGACCCAGCTGGCACGCGAATACGGTGTGAGCCTGAACGAATTCGCAGACGACGTGGTGAACCTGCTCGGACAGCTGACGGACGACGAAGTGTCGGCGTCGGCGGGGGAACGCTGCCGCGAGTCGTGTGCGGCCGTCTGGACCGCGATGGTCGCCGCGCTCGATTCGTCGTCGCTGTCCGGCGAAGAACGCGCGGCGATCCAGCCGATGCTGCTCGACGTGTTGCTGCCGTTCTGGAAGAAGCACTGCGCCGACGAGCTGGACATCCCCGCGCTGCTCGCCGACCGCGCCACTCACTACCTCGAGCGCCGCGACCCGTCGAGCCAGATCAAGACCGCCGCCAATCTCGTGAATGGCCTGATGGATCGGCTCGGCGTCGCCGCCGACACCCGCCCCTCGCTGGGCACGACGCTCACCGCCGTTTTCGCGCATCGCATGATCGGCGACGTGCACCGCATCAACGACGTGCGCGCCCGCTTCGGCATCGAGCTGCCGGTCGTCGCCGCACTCACCGCCATCGTCCACGTGACGATGAACTACGAACCGGTGTTGCGCATCCTCAGGCTCGTCTGAGCGAGGCGATCTCGAGACCCAGCGTCTCGATTGCACTGGCCACGCATTGCATGAAGAACTTGTCGAGCGGCGCGCCTGCCTGTCGCTCCTCGGCGAGCTGCTCGAGCTCGCGCGCGCAGGCGGCCAGTACGAGCAACTTCAGGTTGGTCGCGCGCGCGGCGATGTTGTGCGCCACGAACGACACCCGCGTCCAGGCGGCCGCCTGCCCACCCTCGAGCTCGACCAGCAACGCGCGCATGCGCTCGACGTCGCGCGTGGCGTCGCCCAGGAACTCGTTCAGCAGCTGACGCTGTCGTTCGCGCTCCGCGAGGTCGCGGTCCCGGGGATCGGTCACCACGGGTTGTTTGTTCGGTGGTAGTTCGACATTCGAACGATGATAGGGACGGCCTGCCGCCGTACCAACCGGGCTAGCTCGCCGCGATTGCCCCTAACATCCGACGATGTGGGTCCGTGGATTCCGACGTCGCGCATCGCCGTCACGTCCCGGGGCCGGAACGCGTCACCTGCCGTCGCCATTCGCCGTCAACCTTCCAGCACGCGCTTCAAGGCGGTGCGGAACTTGTTTGCGACCGGTTCTCGATAACGGTGGCGCCCGCGCGTCACCACCTTCTCGCCGCCGCGCCACACGCCGTCGATGCAGCGCGAGCCGCCCGCGAACACCAAACTATCGACGAGCGCGTCGTCGCGGCGCCCGACCAGCGCCGGCGCCTCCACGTCCAGCGAGACGAGGTCCGCCGGCGCGCCCGCGGCGATGCCGGTCTGCGCGCCGGTCAGACCCAGCGAGCGCGCGCCGCCGCGCACGGCGCCGTCGAACAACACGCGGCCGGTCGAGCGCGTGGCGCCGAGCTCGATGACGTTGCGCGCGCGGTCGCGCAGCCGCTGGCAGTACTCGAGCTGCCGCAGCTCGTCGGCGACGCCGATCAGCACGTTCGAATCCGTGCCGATGCCGAACGCGCCACCCGCGCCGATGAACGCCTTCGCCGGCGCGATGCCGTCGCCGAGATTCGCCTCCGTCACCGGGCAGAACCCCGCGACCGCGCCGCTCGCGGCCAGGCGCTGCGTCTCGTCGTCGGTGAGATGCGTGGCGTGCACGAAGCACCAGCGTGCGTCGACCGGCGCGTTCGCCAGCAACCATTCGACCGGGCGCGCGCCGGACCAGGCGACGCACTGCTCCACCTCGCCGGTCTGCTCGGCGGCGTGGATGTGGACGGGCGCGCCCGGCACCAGCGCGACGACCTCGGCGAGCTCCGCCGGCGTCACCGCGCGCAGGCTGTGCGGCGCGACGCCGAGCCGCGCATCGGGCAGTGTCGACACGATCCTGAGACCGTCCTCGAGCAGGCGCGCGAACCGCGGCACGTCGAGGATGAAGCGGCGTTGGCCGTCGGTCGGCACGGCGCCGCCGAAACCGCCGTGGGCGTAGAACACGGGCAGCAACGTCAGCGCGATGCCGGTCTGCGCGGCGGCGGCCGCGACGCGCGTGGTCATCTCGGCGGGATCCGCATAGGCGCGACCGGCCGTGTCGTGATGCACGTAGTGGAACTCTCCGACGCGCGTGAAGCCGGACTCCAGCATCTCGACGAACGCCTGCGCCGAGATCGCCTCCAGGTCGTCGGGCGACATGCGGCCGACGAAGCGGTACATCAGCGTGCGCCAGCTCCAGAAGTTGTCGGCATCGGGCCCGCGGAATTCGGTGAAGCCGGCCATGCCGCGCTGGAACGCATGGCTGTGCACGTTCGGCATGCCGGGCAGCGCGACCGCAATCTTCTCGTCGCCGGCGCGCGGCGCCACGTCGCGCTCGAGCGTGGCGAAGCGGCCGTTCGCGACGGTGACGCGCACGCGTTCCGCCCAGCCATCCGGCAGCAGGACGGCGTCGAAGTACAGGGCCGGTCTCGGGGTCTCCACGGAGGCGCATTATTGCACCCCGCTCTGGCGAGTCACGCGTCTCCTCTATAAGGTGGCGCGATGCTGTGTGACCGCCTGTGGCGCAACGCCCGGCTCGCAACTCTCGATGCCCGCCTGCCCGGCCTGGGAGTCGTCGGCGACGGCGCCAGCGACGGCGTCGTTGCCTGCCGCGACGGCGTCATCGTCTACGCCGGCACGGCCGGCGAAGCGCCCGCCGATCTCGATGCGCCGGACATCGTCGATTGCGAGCAACGCTGGATCACGCCCGGCCTCATCGACTGCCACACGCACCTGGTGCACGCCGGCGATCGCGCCGCGGAGTTCGAGCAGCGGCTGCGCGGCGTGACCTACGAGGAGATCGCCCGGCAGGGCGGCGGTATCGCCTCCACCGTCACCGCGACGCGCGCGGCGACCGAGGAGCAGCTCGTCACGTCCGCCCTGCGCCGCCTCGACGCGTTGCTGGCCGAAGGCGTGACGACGATCGAGGTGAAATCGGGTTACGGACTCACGCTCGAACACGAACGCCGCCTGCTGAGTGCGGCGCGCGTGCTGGGCCGCGTGCGGCCCGTCGACGTGTCGACGACGTTCCTCGGCGCGCACGCGTTGCCGCCCGAGTTCGCGGGCCGCGGCGACGACTACATCCGCGAGGTCGGCGAGGTGATGCTGCCGGCGCTCGCGCGTGACGGCCTGGTGGATGCGGTCGACGCGTTCTGCGAACGCATCGGGTTCTCGGTGGCGCAGACGCGGCGCGTGTTCGAGGCGGCACGCGCGCTCGGGTTACCCGTCAAGCTGCATGCGGAGCAGTTGTCGAACGCGGGCGGCGCGGCGCTGGCGGCGTCGTTCGGCGCGCTGTCCGCGGACCATCTCGAATTCGTCGACGAGGCCGGCGTCGCGGCGATGGCCGCGGCCGGCACTACCGCCGTGCTGCTGCCCGGCGCGTTCTACTTCCTGCGCGAGACGCAGTTGCCGCCCGTCGAGCTGCTGCGCCGGCACGGCGTGCCGATCGCGATCGCCACTGACTGCAACCCCGGCACGTCACCCGTCACGTCGCTGCTTCTGATGCTGAACATGGGCGCCACGCTGTTCCGGCTGACCGTCGAGGAATGCCTGGTCGGCATCACGCGCGCGGCAGCGCGCGCGCTCGGCCAGCAGGGCCGCACCGGCAGCCTCACGTCGGGCAGACGCTGCGACCTCGCCATCTGGGACATCGAGCGGCCGGCCGAGCTCGTCTATCATCTCGGCCGGAATCCGCTGTGGTCGCGGGTGTGGAGAGGTCGATGAAGAACTGGCTCCACGTGCAACGCGGCGCTGCGCCCGTGGTCCTGAGCCTGCCGCACACCGGCACGTCGATCCCCGCCGAGATGGAGGCGCTGATGGTGTCGCCGTGGCTGGCGCGCAAGGACGCCGACTGGTGGGTCGACGACCTGTACGACTTCGCGCGCGGCCTCGACATCACCACCGTGCGTACAGCCGTGTCGCGCACCGTGATCGACGTGAACCGCGACCCGTCCGGCCAGTCGCTGTATCCCGGCCAGAACACCACCGGCCTCTGCCCGCTGACGACGTTCGACGACGAGCCGCTCTATCTACCGGGCCTGAAGCCCGACGACGCGGACATCGCGTCGCGGCGCGAGGCCTATTTCGATCCGTACCACGCCGCGCTGGCCGCGGAGATCGAGCGGCTCGGGGCCGTGCATCCGCGCGTCGTCCTGTACGACGCGCATTCGATCCGCTCGCACGTCCCGCGACTCTTCGAAGGCGAGTTGCCGCAGTTCAACGTCGGCACGAACGACGGCGAGAGTTGCGACGTGGAATTGACCGACGCCATCGCCGCGCTGTGCGCGGCCTCGGGGCGAAGTCACGTCGTCAATGGCCGCTTCAAGGGCGGCTGGATCACGCGCCACTACGGCGAGCCGGCGCGCGGCGTGCACGCCGTGCAGATGGAGCTCGCGTGCCGCGGGTATCTCGCCGAGCCGGAGGCGCCGATCACGTCGGACAACTGGCCCGCCCCGCTCGATCCCGCGCGCGCCGCGCCGCTGCGCGACACCTTGAAGGCCATCCTCGAGACCTGCATCGCGTTCGCCGTGAGGACTGACGAATGAATCGCGTCGACAAGACCCGCGTGATCCGCGCGCCCACCGGTACGACGTTGAGCGCACGCAGCTGGCTGACCGAAGCGCCGCTGCGCATGCTGATGAACAACCTCGACCCCGCGGTTGCCGAGCGGCCCGAGGAGCTGGTCGTGTACGGCGGCATCGGCCGCGCGGCCCGCGACTGGGCTAGCTTCGACGCCATCGTCGCGACGCTGCAGCGGCTCGAAGCGGACCAGACGCTGCTGATCCAGTCAGGCAAGCCGGTGGGCGTGTTCGAGACGCATGCGGATGCGCCGCGGGTCCTGCTCGCGAACTCCAACCTCGTGCCGCGCTGGAGCAGCTGGGAGCACTTCAACGAGCTCGATCGCAAGGGCCTGATGATGTATGGCCAGATGACGGCCGGTTCGTGGATCTACATCGGCTCGCAGGGCATCGTGCAGGGCACGTACGAGACCTTCGTCGAGATGGGCCGCCAGCACTACGGTGGCGATCTCGCCGGCAGGTGGTTGCTGACCGCCGGGCTCGGCGGCATGGGCGGCGCGCAGCCGCTGGCCAGCGTGCTGGCGGGTGCATCGTGTCTCGCCGTCGAGTGTCAGCGCTCGCGCATCGACATGCGGCTGCGCTCGCGGTACCTGGATCACGGCACGGACGATCTCGACGAGGCGCTGCAGATCATCGGACGCGCGACGCGCGAGAAGAAGGCCGTGTCGGTCGGCCTGCTCGGCAACGCCGCCGACGTGCTGCCCGAGCTGCTGAAACGCGGCGTGCGCCCCGACCTGCTGACCGACCAGACCAGCGCGCACGATCCCGTGAACGGCTATCTACCCAGCGGCTGGAGCGTCGGGCAGTGGCTGGAGAAACGCGCGTCGGACCCGGCCGCCGTCGCCGCGGCCGCGAAGCAATCCATGGCCGTGCACGTGCGCGCGATGCTGGATTTCCAGAAGGCCGGCGTGCCGACGGTGGACTACGGCAACAACATCCGCCAGGTCGCGCTCGAGGAAGGCGTGAAGGACGCGTTCGATTTCCCGGGCTTCGTGCCGCAGTACATCCGGCCGCTGTTCTGTCGCGGTGTCGGGCCGTTCCGCTGGGTGGCGTTGTCGGGTGATCCCGAGGACATCGCGAAGACGGATGCGAAGGTGAAGGAACTGCTGCCGGACGATCGCCACCTGCACCGCTGGCTCGACATGGCGCGCGAGCGCATCCAGTTCCAGGGATTGCCGGCGCGCATCTGCTGGGTCGGGCTCGGCGATCGGCATCGGCTCGGGCTGGCGTTCAACCGGATGGTGGCGAGCGGCGAGCTGAAGGCGCCGATCGTCATCGGTCGCGATCACCTGGATTCCGGATCCGTGGCGTCGCCGAATCGCGAAACGGAAGCGATGCGTGACGGGTCGGATGCCGTGTCCGACTGGCCGTTGCTGAATGCGTTGTTGAACACGGCGTCGGGAGCGACCTGGGTGTCGCTGCACCATGGCGGCGGCGTCGGCATGGGGTTCTCGCAGCACGCGGGCGTGGTGATCGTGTGTGATGGCACGGAGGCGGCGGCGCGCCGCATCGGCCGCGTGTTGTGGAACGATCCGGCCACCGGCGTGATGCGCCATGCGGATGCGGGCTACGAGATCGCCATCGCGACGGCGCGCGAGCAGGGGCTCGATCTGCCGGGCATCCTGTCGAGGTGAGCCGCCGCGGCGGTCGAAAACTTCGCGGGAATGCCGCAAGCGACTGATTCGCTTTTGTAGGAGGCGTGTCGGATTCGCCCGGACTGCGGAATCAGAACACCGCCGATTCACGCGGCCCGCGAGCCCCGCGATACTGGCGCCGTCGATCGATGAAGCAGTCATCCCGACTGACCGACGCCGATCGACACGTGGCACAGCAAGCCGACGATTTGCAAGCTGACCGAGCCACACCCACAGGCCGCGCATTCGTCGCGGCCTGTGTTTTATGGAGCGCCGGTTTTGCGCAGCGGCATTGCCGCGCACTCCTCCACCGGCTTCTCAACATCATCCAGCTTGCTGCGCCGCGGACTACTGCATGGACGCGATCGCGCGTGGCCCGCACGCTTCGTTCATGACCACCAAACGAAGCAAATACGATCCGCTCGCCACCACGTTCCAGCCCCGCTGGCTCGTGCTTCGCGACCTCTTCCACAACGTGCTCGACTCCACCGAGCTCTCACCGGGCACCGATCTGCGCAAGGCGTTTGCGACCGGCCTCGCCGCGCTCGAGCGCGACGGCTGGCAGAGCGAGGGCGCGAGCGGCGGCATGGTGTTCGTGCGGCGTGGCGCCGAACGCCGGCTGCTGGTGGTGCACGAGCACGATCCGATGGAGCCGTTGCCGCCGGGTCATGGCGCGCCGGCCGGGCGGTGCCTGACGTGTGAGCAGTAGTTAGTCCGGCCGGCGGAGCGCGGGCCGCGCGCAGATGCGGCAGTGGTCCGGGCGTAGCAGCGGGCCGGCGGACTCGGGCTGGCCATCGCCGTGGCGATAGCCAGGCGATGGCCATGGCGAGGGTCGCCGGTGGGGCGCGACCCGCCCGGCGGCGACCCTCGCCGCGGCGACCGCCGGCGTTGACATATTCACCGGCCGGGATCCCGGAATATCCTGCCGGGCCCGCGGGTTACGCATCCCGGTAACGCGACCCGCGGCCGCTGACGCTCGCCGCGAATCCCGGGATTTCGGGCGCACGGGGCGGTTACACTCCCGGGCGATGCAGCTGCCCATCCCGGCCCTCCTGGGCCTCTTCTACGCCCTCTCCGAAGCCGGCCTCGGTTACCTCAAACGCTCCCGCGACGACAGCGTCGATGCCGACCGGCATTCACTGCGCATGTTGTGGATCGTCATCGTGATCTCGGTGAGCGCCGCGACACTCGCGTCGTTCCAGCTGGCGTGGGCCAACGTCGGCGGCGGACTGCCGCTGCTGTGCGTCGCCACCGCGGTGTTCGTGGCCGGGCTGGCGTTGCGCTGGTACGCGATCGTGTACCTCGGCCGGTTCTTCACGGTGAACGTCGCGATCCACTCGCGGCACGAGATCATCGATACGGGGCCGTATGCGCGCATCCGCCATCCGTCGTACGCGGGCGCGCTGCTGGCCTTCTTCGGCCTGGCGCTGAGCCTCGACAACTGGGTGGCGATGCTGCTGATCGTATTGCCGGTGACGATGGCGTTCCGCCGCCGCATCCGCATCGAGGAGCGCGCGTTGTCGAGCGCGCTGGGGCGGCCGTACATCACGTACATGCAGCGGACGAAGCGCCTGGTGCCGGGCGTGTACTAGTTAGTAGAGGAAGGGGGAAAACATGACGATTCGCGCCCTGCTCGCGGCCCTCGCCGCGAGCCTCTGCCTCGCCACGCCCGCCGCGGCCTACGAGAACTTCCGGGTCGCCATCTACTGCCGCGCGCAGGAAGTCCAGAAGATGGCCGACCCGCGCTGGCTGGCCGACACGTGGACGGCCGTATCGCGCGAGGTGCACGTCGACAAGATCTATCTCGAGACCCACCGCGACCGCATCCTGATCGACGACGCCACGCTCGACGCCGCGAAGAAGTTCTTCACCGACCGCGGCATCGCCGTCGCCGGCGGCATCACGTTCACCGTCAGCGAGCCCAACCGCTTCGAGACCTTCTCGTATTCCGACCCGGCGCACCGCAAGGCCGTGCGCGAGATCGCCGAGCTCACCGCGCGCCACTTCGACGAGTTCATCCTCGACGACTTCTTCTTCACCAGCACGAAGTCCCCGTTCGACGTCGCGGCGATGCAGAAAGCCGGACAGGGCTGGACCGACTACCGCCTCGCCATCATGGAAGACGCCGCGAAGAATCTCGTGATCGGCCCCGCGAAGCGCGTGAACCCGAAGGTCAAGGTCGTCATCAAGTACCCGAACTGGTACGACCACTTCCCCGCGCTCGGTTTCAACCTCGCGCGCGGCCCGCGACTCTTCGACGGCATCTACACCGGCACCGAGACGCGCGACGCGGTGCGCAGCGCGCAGCACCTGCAGCCCTATCTCTCGTACAACGTCATGCGCTACTTCGCGAACGTCGCGCACGACGCCGGCAAGCCCGACAACGGCGGCGGCTGGGTCGACACCGGCGGCGCCGCGTTCTACGACCGTTACGCCGAGCAGTTGTGGCTGACGTTGTTCGCGAAGTCGGCGCCGGAGATCACGCTGTTCGACATCCGGCAGATGCTCTATCCACTCGACGCGAAGAAGAGCGCGCCGCGGCAGATGAGTGCCACGAGCTTCAGCTTCAAGGACGTGGTGAAGCCGCTGTCGTCGGCCGACGGCACGTTCACGCCGGCGCACTACGCGCGCGTGGCGGGTGTGTCGTTCGAGGCCGTCGATGCGGTCGTCGGCGCGGTCGGCCGGCCGCTCGGCATCCCGTCGTACAAGCCGTACAACTCGCAGGGGTCCGAGGACTTCCTGCAGAACTACCTGGGCATGGCGGGGCTGCCAATCGAGATGGTGACGGCCTTCCCCGCCGGCGCACCCGTGGTGCTGCTGACGGCGCAGGCCGCGGCGGACCCGGACATCGTGGCGAAGATCACGAAGCAGCTGACGGCGGGTCGGCACGTGGTGATCACGTCCGGATTGCTGAAGATCCTGCAGAACCGCGGGCTGTCGAAGATCGCGGAGCTCGAGGATTCCGGGCGTGTCGCACTGGTGAACCAGTACGTCGTCGGGCGCGGCGAGATCGTGCGCGGCGAGAAGTCCATCCTGATCCCGCAGGTCACGTACCGCACCAACGATTCGTGGGAGCTGGTGTCGGCGATCGACGGCGACAACGGCTGGCCGCTGCTGCACGACGCGGACTATCTACAGGGCCAGCTGCGCGTGCTGACGATCCCCGAGAATTTCTCCGACCTCTCGGCGCTTCCGGAGCCGGTGCTGAACGCGATCCGCCGCCACCTGGGCAGCGCATTGCCCGTGCAGCTCGAGGCGCCGGGCAAGGTGAGCCTGTTCGCGTACGACAACGGGACGTTCATCGTGCACAACTTCCGCGATGAGCCGGTGACGGCGAAGGCCGTGCTGGCCGCGGGCGTCGCGTCGGTTAGCGACCTCGTGTCGGGCGCGACGATCGCGACGACGAAGCGCGAGGAACCGGCGCGGTTCGGCGCGCCGGCGAGCGCATCGAGCGTGGTGGAGCTGGCGGTGGCGCCGCACTCGTTCCGCGCGGTGTTGGTGCCGGGTGGGGGAAATGGGGAGTTGGCGCCGCGTTAGCCGGATCGTGCGGGACGTGGGGCTAACTCCCCATTTCCTCACCCGGCACCGACCTGGCCCCCCACTCCGCCCGCGTCTGCCCCCACGCATCGATCGGCATTTCGTGGAACGGCGCCGGCAGCGTCACGCGCCGCAGGTTGCGCGAGCCGAGACGCCGCGCCACACCCGCCGACGCGACGTTGTCGACGTGGATGCAGTGGATGACCTCGGGCCAGCCGAGCACGTAGAACGCGAAGTCCATCGCCGCCGTCGCGCCCTCGGTCGCGTAGCCCTTGCCCCAGTGTTCGCGCGCGAGACTCCAGCCGACTTCCGCCTGCGGCCAGCCTTCCGGATACCAGGGTCCGAGCCGGCCGATCCACTTGCCGGTGGCCTTCTCGATAACGGAGAACATGGCGATGCCGGTCATGTACCACGCGCCGCACATGGTCATCATCGTGCGCCACGCGGTCGCGCGATTCTGCACGCCGCCGATGTACCGGCAGGTTTCCTCGTCTTCCTGGAATCGGGCCCACGCGTTGAAATCCTCGAGCCGCGGCGGGCGCAGGATCAGTCGCGGGGTCTCGAGCTGCAGTGTCTTGACGTCGAAGGCCGGCATGGCCGGCGAGGATACTAGTTCGCGGCGGTGCGGGCCTGCTTCTGCGCCATCTTCTGCGCGACCTTGAGCCGTTTCAGCGCGCGCTCGAAGTCCGCCTCGATGTGCTCCGACAACGCCGCCACGTATTCGTTGTACGCATCGTCGATGCGGTTCTTCTTCGGGTTGTAGTCCATGTACGCGCTGTCGAGATAGCGGATCGAATACAGCGTGTCGCTGAACGGGATGGTCACGTCGAAGGTGTGTTTGCCGTGCGTCCAGCGCGCGGTGACCAGGCCCGGCGCCGCGACGGTGGCGTCGAAGCCGCGGCGTTTGCAGGCCGCCAGGATCGCGTCCTGCACGTCGTTCAGCGCGATCTTCGTGCCGTCCTTGAGTGCCGGCACCTCGGCGTCGATGACGTCCTTGACCGGGTCGTCGGCCCAGGCGGCGGGCGCCGCGGCCAGCAGGGCGACGAGGATCGAGGCGGCAAGCGGCTGGCGAAAGACCATGGCGAACTCCCGGAATGCTGTTAGCCCCACGCTAAGCAACCGTCCCGGGCCGGGCAACGATGGCGCGTTCGGGATGTGCGCCCGTTCGCACCCCTGACCACGGGAACTCGGCCGCTCCGCGTCAAGTCTCTGAGACATGCTGAAAACGCAGAAACGTCGCTTGACGCTGGCCGCCGCCGCGTACTTCCCCCTGTCCCTCGCCTACCTGCTGTTCAGCGGCCAGCTCGGCGCGTCCGACTGGCGCACCGCGTCGCGCGAACCCGTCGGCCTGGCGCCGGACCCGGCGACGACGCCTGAGGCCGTGGTCCAGGTCTACTCGGCGCGCGCCGTGAGCTGGCGTGGCTGGTTCGGCGTCCACACCTGGGTCGCCGTGAAACATACCGGCGCATCCGAATTCACCGTGCACGAAGTGGTCGGCTGGCGCCTGCGCCGCACCGGCACCACGCTCGTCTCGAGCCACCGCCCCGCCGATGGTCGCTGGTACGGCGCGAAACCCGAGCTGCTGGCCGACATCCGCGGTCCCGGCGTCGACGACATCATCCAACGCATCGACACCGCCATCGCCGACTATCCGTACCCCGACCGCTACCACGTCTGGCCGGGCCCGAACTCGAACACGTTCACCGCGTTCATCCTGCGCCGGGTGCCGGAGCTGCGCGCCGACCTGCCGCCGACGGCGATCGGCAAGGACTACCTGGGCTGGCGCTCGGTGAACCGGACGCCGTCGGGCACCGGCGGCCAGGCCAGCCTGTTCGGCCTGGTCGGCGTCTCGGCGGGGCTCGAAGAGGGACTGGAAGTGAACGTGCTCGCGCTGAACTTCGGCATCGACCCGAAGAGCCTGTCGATCAAACTACCGCTGATCGGCCGCATCGGGCCGCATCGGCCGCCGTCGCCGCGGATCGTGCCGGCCAGCGTCGCGGACTGACGTCCGCCGGCCGACGGCCCGCCGCGCATCGATCCTCAGTTGCTGCCGCCATCGACGCCGCAGCTCCCACCCGCATCCATGCCGCCCACGTGTCCCACGTCCACCGCGCAATCCGGCGGCGCGTGATGCAGCGAGTGATGATGCGGATGGCCCGGCGAGTGATGAGATGGCGAGTGATGCGCTGACGACTGCGACGAATCACCGCCGGCGCCGTAAATCATCGGCATGAAGAGCATGGAGTTGTCGACCGTCGCCGGTTCGTCGGCATCCCGATTCCGCGTCGGCATGCGGCTCCGGAAACGCGCGCGATACACGCCATCCGAATACCCCCGCCGGCGGATCGCGGTGACGACGACGAACACGAGGAAGGCGACGAGAAAGACGGTCCAGAACGTTTTCATGGTTACCTCTCCGGGCCCTGACGCCGCGCCAATCTGTCACGCCGCGACCGGCGCGTCCATGACGGCCCGATTGAGTCGCTTTATCGGCCCGCCGGCCGCCCGAAACGCAAAGGGGCGCGCCACTCGCGCGGCGCGCCCCCGGGTTGCCTCAATCGAACGATGTCAGGCGTGGCCCTTCTCGCCCTTGCTCAACGCGAACTCCTCCTCCGGCGAGAGGATGAGCTGGTTGCGGCCGTAGAACGCGAAATACAGGATGCCGAGCACGTAGAAGATCGCCACGGCGTACACCGCCTTCTGGTACTTCGGATCCTGCAGCTGGTAGTACAGCGTGACCAACGCCACGATGATCGTCACCGCCGCCCCGGGCACGCCCACCGGGCTGCGATACGGCCGCGGGATGTTCGGCAGCTTGTTCCGCAACACGATGAAGGACAGGCCCTGCATCGCGTACGAGATCATCGCGCCGAACACCGCCATGTTCAGCAGGATCACGCCGATGATGTCCGCGCGTTTCTCGCCCTGCGTGAACCACAGGATCAGCATCGTCGCGAAGCCGAGCGCCGTCCCCGCGAACAGCGCCATGTGCGGCACCTTGCGCGAGTTGGTCAGCGACATGAACGGCAGATAGTAGCCGGCGCGCGCCAGCGAATAGATCTGCCGATCACCGCGAGGAAGGCCAGCGTCTTCGCCGCCCCGGTGCCGTACAACACGCGGAAGCCGTCGAGCAGCGGTTCACCCGACGTGCCCAGCGAGAACGAGCCGTGCATCTTGTCGGACGCACCCACGCTCGCGTTCAGGAACGTGATGAGCAGCGCCGAGCACATCAGCGTCAACATGCCGAGGATCAGTCCCTTCGGCATGTCCTTCTTGGGATCCGCGGATTCCTCGGCCGCCAGCGGCAGCTGTTCGATCGCGAGGAACAGCCACACGGCGAACGGCAGCGTCAGCAGCACGCCCTTCACGCCGAACGGGAACCACGAACCCCCGCCTTCCGGCAGCTCGACCGCCGCGCCATCGGGACCGACACCGACGTTCAACGCCCAGCGGTTGAAGTCGATGGCCGGGATCGCGCTGACCCAGTAGATGGCCAGGATCGCGAGCGCGCCCAGCGTCACCAGCACGGACACGCGGAACGACAGCTCCACGCCCCACAGGTTCAGCGCGAGGAACAGTAGATAGGACCCGGCCCACCACAGCGGCTGCGCCCATTCGGGGGTCTCGAAGATGGTCCCGAGATACGAGCCGATGAAGAAGACGATCACCGCCGGCGTCAGGATGTATTCGATGCTCTCCGCCAGCCCGGTGAACATGCCGCCCCACGGCCCCATCGCGCTGCGCGCGAAGGAATACGCGGCGCCGGTGTGCGGCAGCGCGGGCGACATCTCGGCGAGGCTGAAGATCAATCCCCAGTACATCGCCGCGATGATGAACAGCGCGACGAGCATCGAGCCCCAGCCGTTCGCGAGACCGAAATTCCAGCCCGAGTAATGCCCCGAGATCACGGCGCCGACTCCCAGCGCCCACAATGACCAGACCTTGGCGTAGCGTTTGAGACCGCGCTTCTCGAAATAGTCGGCGCCTACCTGCTTGTAGCTGACGCCGCCGGACGAAGCTTGTTCGTTCATGCGTTGACTCCCCGTGTCCTGTTCTTTTGGATCTTCTTGCCGGAGACGGAAACTCCCGTCCCCGATGTCGGGCCGAGTATAGGCCGGGCCTTCACGCGCCCGGCAAGTCCGGATGCGTGGCACTGCCGTAGTGCAGGCGGACGTCGCGTGCGTTTGCATCGACAGTGCAAAGTCCTTGCACTCGCAAGCGATTGTTTGGGCTTGGGAAAGACCAGGTTGTCAGGGCGATGACAGCGGCTCGAACCAGCGCAGCACCCGGTCGCGCAGCGCCGGTACCTGCAGCGGCAGCGTCACGTGATCGTCCTCGGGCCGGATCTCGAGCTCGCTGCCGCGCGGCGCGACCTTCACCAGCTGGCGGCTGTGCTCGGCCGGAATCCAGCGGTCGGCGGCGCCGTGCACGAACAACACCGGCGCCGTCGTGCGTGCCAGCGCCGCGGGCACGTCCGCATCGCGCCAGTCGAAACCCGCGATCTTCGCTTCCTTCACGTGCGCCAGCGCGAACTGTGCGTCGCTGATGCCGCGCGCCTCGCCCGCGAACACCGTGCGCATCAGCTCGGGCACCGCGCGCTCCGCCGACGCGAACGGTTCGAGTGCGACGACGGCGCGCACGCGCGGATCGCGCCCCGCCGCCAGCATCGCCACCGACGCGCCGTACGACACGCCGAACAAGCCGACCCTCGACACGTCCCAGCCGCGGTCGCGCAGCGAGTCGATGACGGCGCCGACATCCGCGGCCTCGAACGCGCCGAAGCCGATGTGTCTGCCGGTGGACTCGCCATGGCCGCGCAGATCAACCAGCGCGCAGCGATACCCCGCCTGCGCGAACGTGATCGCCCATGGCACCACGTAGCGCCTGTCGAGTAGATAGCCATGCAGCAGCACGATCGTGCCGCGCGGCGGCGTGGTCGGCCGAACGCGCTCCGCGGCCGGCCGCCACGACGCCTCGAGATGCCGGATCACCGCGTCCTTGCCCGGTGGAAAACGCACGTCGAGGTCGTAGCGGAACGCGTAGTCGCCGGGCTCGACGGTCGCGATCGAAATCGTCGCCGGCGGCGACGGCCGCGCGAGCTTCCAGGTCTGCGCGTAGGCGTCCGGACCGCGCTTCACCACCGGCGAGTCCGCGAACAACGGGACGATGCCGCTCCGGTTGGGCGGCGCCACGATCTTGCGCGCGAGGATCGAGGACACGCAGCCGGACGACACGCCGGCCGCCAACACCACGAGCACCGCGAGGCGGAGCCGCCGCACAAAAGTCACTTCAGGACTTGCCGGTCCAGCCAGTTGCGCAGCTCGGCCAGCCGCAGCGACGTGTCGGTGATCGCCGGCCCCACGCCGAAACGCCACGCCAGGCGCTGATCGTCGGGATGGTCGTTCAGCCAGGTGAGGTCCGCGGCCAGCGAGTCGAGCTCGGCCTGGTCCTTCACCAGTCCGTCGCGCAACAGCGTCTCGGCATAGCGCCGCGCCATCGCGGCGATCTCCTTGCAGCTGTACTCCGGGTGGTACTGCACGCCCCAGAACGTGCCGCCGGACTTGAGCTTGATCTCCGCGGCCTGCAGGCCCATGTCGTTGTGCGCGAGCGGCGTCGCGCCCGCCGGCAGGCTCTCGACGGTGTCGACGTGCACGGTCGGCGCTTCGAACACCTCCGGCTTGCCCAGGAACATCGGGTGATCGCGCCCCGCCTGCGTGAGCGTGATGCGCCGGCCGAAACCGAACTCGCGGCCGCGCGGATTGCGCACCACCGAACCGCCGGCGGCCGTCACTCCCACCTGCAGCCCCCAGCAACTGCCGAAACACGGCACTCCCGCGGCGAAGACGGACTTGACGAGCTCGATCTGCCGTTCCACGGCCGGCTCGAGCGAGTAGATGTTCAGCGCCGAGCCGCTGATGACCGCGCCGTCGTAGTCCGCGACGTTGACGCCGTCGGGTAGTTTGGGCACCTCGTCGGCCGGCCGCACGATGTCGGTCTCGAGCTTCGGCTCGAGCCTCTGCAACGTCGCCGCGTAGCCGTTGCCGGAATCCGTGCCGCCCACCGACACGTGGCGCGCGCGCGTCGCCGCCTGGTTGCCGTCGATGACGAGGATGCGCGCCACGCGATCAGCTCTTCAACGACAGGTCGCCTTTCACCGCCGAGCGGAAGATGCGCTCGAGCGTCGCGGCATCCACGGGGATCGGATTGCCGCCCGCGGAGGGATCGATCGCCGCCTCGCGGCCGATCTCCTCGGGATTCTTCAGCGTCACGCCGATGTCGGCCAGCGTGTGCGGGATGCCGAGCTCCTTGCGGAAGTTCAGCACCCAGTCGAGCACGCCGTCGATGCCGGGCTTCTGCAGGTCGAGCACGCGCGACACCACTTTCATGCGCTCCGCGATCGCGTCGCGGTTGTGCACGATCATGTACGGCGTGATGACCGCGTTCGTCAGCCCGTGGTGCGTGTCGAAGAACGAGCCCACGGGGTGCGCGATCGCATGGATGCCGCCCAGCCCTTTCTGGAACGCGGTGGCGCCCATGCTCGCCGCCGCGAGCATGCGCGAGCGCGCCTCGAGGTCGCCGCCGTTCCGGCACGCCCGCGGTAGATAGGTCTTGATCAGCCGCATGCCTTCGAGCGCCACGCCGTCGGCCAGCGGATGGAACCCCGGCGCGCAGAACGCCTCGAAGCAATGCACCCAGGCGTCGAAACCCGTGGCCGCGGTGATCTTCGCCGGCAGGCCCACCGTCAGTTCGGGATCGAGGATCACGATGCCCGGCATCATCTTCGGGTGGAAGATGATCTTCTTCTGGTGGGTCTCCTCGTTGAGGATGACGCCGGCGCGGCCCACCTCGCTGCCCGTCCCGGCCGTGGTCGGCACCGCGACCACCGGCGCGATGCCCTTCGGATCCGCGCGCGTCCACCAGTCGCCGATGTCCTCGAAATCCCACAGCGGCCGCGACTGGCCGGACATGAACGCGATGACCTTGCCGGCATCGAGCCCCGAGCCGCCGCCGAACGCGACGACACCGTCATGCGCGCCGGCGTGGTACGCCTTCAGTCCCGCCTCGACGTTCGCGGCCACCGGGTTGCCCTTCACGTCCGCGAACAACTTCGCGCCCGGCAGCAGGCCGAGCGCATTGCGGATCATCGGCGAGTCCTTCAGGCCGACGTCCGTGACGATCAGCGGCCGCACGATGCCCAGTTCTTCGCAGGCCTTCGGCAGCTCCGCGACGCGGCCGGGCCCGGCCCAGACTTTCGTCGGGTAGTTCCAGTTGCCCTTCATGGGAACGGCGCTCATTTGGTCTTCAACCTCAGGTGGAAGGATTTCGGCCGCGTCAGGTGTTCGTACCCGACGACGGACAACGTGGCGCCGCGGCCGGAGTCCTTGACGCCGGTCCACGCCAGCGCCGGGTCCAGGTAGTCGCAGCGGTTCATGAACCACGTGCCGGTGTTCACGCGCTCGCCGAGCTTCTGCGCGACGTCGGCATCCTCGGTCCACACGGCCGCGGTCAGTCCGAAGTCGCTGTCGTTCATCAGGTCGACGGCCTCGTCGTCCGACGACACCTTCATCAGCCCGGCGACCGGCCCGAAGATCTCCTCGCGCATCACCGCGGCGTTGTGGTTCACGTCGAGCAGCACCTGCGGCGCGAGATACGGCGTGCCGATCTGCGAGCGCGGGAATTTCGCTTCGTCGATCGCGGCCTTCGCGCCCGCCGCCACCGACGCGCCGATCTGCGCGCGCACGCCGTCGGCGGCGGCACTGCGCACCAGCGGGCCCAGCGTGGTCTCGGGATCGGTCGGATCGCCGAGCACGTATTTCTTCGTCAGCTCGACGAAACCCTCGGCGAACTTCGAATAGACCTTCTCGTGCACGTACACGCGCTGCAGGCCGCAACACGACTGCCCGGAGTTGAAGTACGCGCCGTCGACGATGTTCTCGATGGCGTGGTCGAGGTTCGCATCCGGCCGCACGTACACGGGGTCGCAGCCGCCGAGCTCGAGCCCGACGCCGATGAACCGCGTGGCCGCGGCGCGCTGCACGGCGTGGCCGCCGGCCACCGAGCCCGTGAACGCGACGAAGTCGACGCGCGGATCGCGGATGGTGAGGTCCGTGTCGTCGTGCGAGGCGTGCAGCACCTGGAAGACGCCGTCCGGCAGGCCGGCGGTGGTCAGCGCCTCCGCGAACCGTTCGGCGCACAGCGGCGTCTGCGCCGAGTGCTTGAGGATCACGACGTTGCCGGCCATCAGCGCGGGCACCACGCTGTTCACGGCGATCAGGTACGGGTAGTTCCACGCGGCGATCGTGAACACCACGCCGAGCGGCTCGCGTCGTACGAAGCGCGTGAAGTTCTCCTTCGGCGCCGTCTCGATGTCGCCGAGCGCGGACCCGGCCGCGTCGATCATGAAGCGGGCGCGCTCGAGCGTGCCGCGCACCTCGTTCGGCGCGTAACGCGCGGGCCGGCCCATCTGCCAGGTCAGCTCCTCGGCGACCTTCGGCCCGAGCTTCTCGAACTCGGTGCAGAAGCGCGTGAGGATCGCGCGGCGCTCGGCCAGCGGCGTGTTGCGCCAGGCCGGGAACGCGCGGCGCGCGCGCCGCAAGGTGTCGTCGATGGCACCGGCGTTCGCCAGCATGCGCTCGACATAGATGCGCCCGTCGACGGGGCTGATGGTTTTCTGCGGCTCGGGCGCGCGGATGATCGTCGTCATCGATGTCCCTGGTCAGATGATTTCAAAGTAACGCGCCAGCTCCCAGTCCGTGATGGCCCGGCGGAACTCGCGGTCTTCCCATTCGCGGCTCGCTGCGTAGTGTTCGACGAACGCGTCGCCGAACAATCCGCGCGCGGCCTTCGATTTCAGCAGCCACTCCGACGCCTCGGTCAACGTGCGCGGCAGCGAACGCTTCGCGGGAAACTTCCGGTCGTAGGCATTGCCCTCGACCATCGCGTCCGGCTCGATCCGGTTCTCGATGCCATACAGCCCCGAGCCCAGCGCGACGGCGATCGCCAGATACGGATTGATGTCCGCGGCGGCGATGCGGTACTCGACGCGCTGCGAGCCCGGCCCGCCCGGGATCACGCGCAGCGCGGTGGTGCGGTTCTCGACGCCCCACGTGGCGCTGGTCGGCGCCCAGAAGCCGGGGATCAGCCGCGAATAACTGTTCACCGTGCACGCGACCATCGCCAGCAACTCGGGCATCAACGCCTGCTGGCCGCCGACGTACCAGCGCATCTCGTCGGACATGTTGTGCGGCTTGCCGGCGTCGTGGAACGCGGGCTTGCCATCCGACTTGCGCTTCAACGACGTGTGGATGTGGCCGCTCTGCCCCGGCCAGTCCTTCGACCACTTCGCCATGAACGTGGCCATCATCCCGTTGCGCTGCGCGAGGATCTTCGTGAACGTCTTGAACAGCGCGCCCCGGTCGGCGGCTTCGAGCGCATCGCAATACTGGATCGCGGCCTCGAGCACGCCCGGCCCGGTCTCCGTGTGCAGGCCTTCGAGCGGCACGCGGATCTGCGAGCACATCGCCATCAGCTGGTGATAGAACTCGGCGTGCACGCCGGAGCGCAGCACCGAGTAACCGAAGAAGCCCGGCGTCATCGTCGTCAGCGAGCGGAAGCCCTTCTCGCGCACCGACTCCGGCGTCTCCCTGAACATGAAGAACTCGAACTCGGTGGCGGCGATGGCCTGGTAGCCGAGGTCGTCCGCTTTCTTCAGCACGCGGCGCAGGGTGGCTCGTGGACACACCGCCTCGGCGCCGTCGGAGAACTCGCCGAGGAACATGACCATGTCGCCCTCGAACGGCACGCGGCGGCAGGTGTCCGGCAACACGCGCACCGGTGCGTCCGGATAGGCGGTGTGCCAGCCGGTGTATTTCACGTTGTCGTACAGCTGGTCGTTCGAGTCCCAGCCCAGCACGACGTCGCAGAAGCCGAAGCCTTTTTCCAGCGCGGAGAAGAACTTGTCGCGGCCCATGTACTTGCCGCGCAGGATGCCGTCGTTGTCGAAGACCCCGACCTTGACGTGTTCGAGCTGGCGTTCCTCGACGATCTTCCGGGCGTCGGCCGCGGTTCGGACGCTTTCGGGGCTGATGGAGGCGGTCATGGGCACTCTTCTTATATGTAGAGGGCCCGCGGAGTATGTGCGGGAAGGCCGCCTTCTAGCAAAGGGGTCCCCGCGACGTCGGGACGGTTCAGGTCACCCGCACCCGCCGCTTGCTGGGCGACACGCAGGGGAACTCCACCCAGAACGTGGTGCCCAGTCCCGGCCGGGTGACGAAACCGATCGTGCCGTTCATCTGCTCCACCAGCTGGCGCGTGATGTGCAGCCCCAGCCCCGTGCCGCCCTTCTGCCGCGAGGCGCCCGACTCCGCCTGCGCGAACTTGCCGAAGATGCGGTCGCGGAATTCCTCGGGGATGCCATCACCATGGTCGCGCACGAACACGCGCACCGTGTCGTTGCGCAGCTCGGCGCCCACCTCGACTTCCGCGTTCGCCGGCGAGAACTTCACGGCGTTCGACAGCAGGTTCGCCAGCACCTGGCGGAACCGCTCGGCGTCGACGTACACGACGATCGACGGATCGATGTATTCCAGCGCGATGCGCACGTCCACCTTGCGCGCGCCGGCCTCGGCGGCCATCACGGCCTGGTGCGTGATGAACGCCAGCGATTCGTCGGCGAGCTCGAAGCGCATCTGGCCCAGCGCCAGCTTGTCGAGGTCGAGGATGTCGTTGACCAGCGCGACCAGCCGCTCGACGTTCGACTGCGAGATGTCGACCAGCCGCTGCACCGGCGCCGGCAGCTCGACGTCGCGCATCGCGGTGATCAGGCCCAGCGACGCGCGGATCGACGTCAGCGGCGTGCGCAGCTCGTGGCTGACCACCGAGACGAACTCGTCCTTGATGCGCTCCATGCCCTTGCGCTCGGTGATGTCCTGGATCTGCGCGACGAGGAAATTGCAGTCGCCATTCGGCTTGCGCACCATCGACACGCTGAGTTGCGCCCAGATCACGCGGCCTTCGCGGTGGATGTAGCGCTTCTCCATCTGGTAGCTGACGCTGCGTCCTTCCAGCAGACCGCCGAGCTTCTCGAGATCCGAGCCGAGATCCTCGGGATGCGTGATCGACTGGAAGTCGCGCGCGAGCAGCTCGGTCTCGGTGTAGCCGAGCAGCTGGCACAGCGCCGGGTTCACCTTGATGAAGTGGCCCTCGGCGCTGACCAGCGCCTTGCCGATCGGCGCCTTGTCCATCGCGACGCGCAGCAGCTCGTCGTTGGTACGCAACGCGGCCTCGGCCTGCTTCCGCGCAGTGATGGACTCGGTGAACATGACGATGCCGCCGACCTGCCCGCTCGCGTCCATCCACGGATGGATGGCCCACTGGCTGTGTTCGGTGCGGCCGTCGGCGCGCACCCAGGAATCCTCGCGCACGTCGAAGCGCTCGCCGCGCAGCGCGCGCTGGTGGATGTCGATCCAGTGCGGCATCGCGCGGATCTCGGGGAACACGTCGTAGTGGCTGATGCCGGTGAGGTCGCGGCCCTCGAGCCGGAAATCCTGGAACCAGCGGCGGCTCGCGAGCACGTAGCGCATGTCGCGGTCGAACATGGCGACCGCGGCCGGCGCGTTCTCGATCAGCAGGCGCATCTGCGATTCGGAGCGCTCGATGCGTTGCTGCTGCTGGCGCTTCTCGGTGATGTCCTGCACCGAGCCGGCCATGCGCTCGGCGTGCCCGGCCTCGGTGTACTTGGCCTGGCCGTACGCATGCACCCAGACGTAGTCGCCGTCGGCGCGGCGCATGCGGAACTCGCTGTCGAACGGGCACTGGCGGCGCAGGTGGCCGAACAACGCGGCCTCGACGCGCGTGCGGTCGTCCGGGTGCAGCCGATCCGAGAACTCGCGGTAGTGAGGCTCGAGCCGGCTGTACTCGATGCCGAGGATGTCCTGGAACTTCTCCGACCAGTAGAACGCATTGGTGTCGATGTGCCAGTCCCAGAGACCCACGCTCATGCCGCGCATGGCGAGCTCGTAGCGCTCGTCGCTGGCCGCCAGCGCGCGCGCCGACGCGGCGATGCGCGCGGCCTTGAGGCGCGCGATCAGCACGTAGCGCACCAGGATCGCCGACAACGCGGCGATCAGCAGGCCGGTCAGGAACACGAACAACGGCAGCCGCGTCTCGCGCGACTGCACGTAGGTCTGCGTCGGGCTGACGGTGAACGTCCAGCGCCGGTCGTTGACGTGGAAGCCGCTCTCGCGCGTCCACGCCGGGTTCGTCGCCGGGATGCGGCCGTTGTCGAAGTACGTGATGCCGCCGTACTTCACGCGGAACGCGAACGCGCCGCCGGCCGCGGTGTCGAGCGAGTCCTCGAAGAAGCCGCGGCTGGAGAAGATGCCGGCGATGAAGCCGTCGAAGTGTCCGCGCCGCTGCAGCGGGATGAAGACGGTGAACGCCGATTCGCCGGGGCCGACTTCGCGCGGTTCGGTGACGGTGGGCAGGCCGGTGGTCACGCTCTCCTCGAGCTCGCGGCCGACGCCGCCGCCGATGCGGATGTCGCGGTTGTCCATCCAGCCGCTGCGCCGCACACCCTCCGCCCATTGCACGCGGAAGTCCGCGCCTATCCACTGCAGTTCCTCGAGGCCGTCGATCTGCCGCACGTAGTCGCGCGCGTCGTTGCGCCACACCAGGTACGGCGTGCCGCCGCCGGTCTCCCAGCGGTGCTGCATGCGGCGCAGCGCCTGCAGCCGCGCACGCGCCGACCGGTCCAGCTCGGTTTCGATGCGCCGTGTCTCGGCCTCGACCACGGAGCTCAGCGCGACCGACTCGGCGCGCGACAGCATCACGTACGCCGCGACGCTGCCGCCGGCCACCAGCACGAACGTCATCGCCGGCAACACCCAGGGCCGGTCGGTGGGCACGCGCGGATCGACGGCCTGGCGGCGCGCGCCGATCACGATCAACAACACGGCGAACAGGCCGGTGAACAGCAATCCGCCGAACAGCACGAACAGCGCGCTGTTGGTGTACTCGGCCTGCTCGAACTCCGGCGTGCTCTGCCAGGTGACGGACCAGGTCTGGCCGAACACCTGGATCTCGCGCCGCACGCTGAACTTCGGCGGCTCGCGCGCGATGCGGTTGGTGTAGATGGCCTCTTCGGCGGCATCCGCCGAGCCGGCGGGCTTCGTGGCGATGCTGATGTCGAGATTGCGCGCCTGGCTCGGCGTGAGGTCGACGAGGAACGCGCGCGCCTGGAACGGCGCGTACACGAAACCGCGCAACGCGCGGCGCCGCGCCAGCGCGCCGTCGAGCGGCACATCGCTGTCGTAGACGGGCTGCAGCAGCAGGAAGCCGGCGGTGCGCTCCTCGTCCTGCAGCAGCTGCACGGGTTGCGTCAGCGTCGGCATGCCGGTGGCCGCGGCGGTCTCCGCGGCCTGCCGGCGCCGCGTCTCGTAGGCGATGTCGAGGCCCAGCGTCGCCGAGCTCATGACCTCGGGCTCCATGTACGTGACGACGTCGAGCAGCGGCTCGTCGCTGTCCGGATGGATGTGGAAGTCCGGCGCGGCGTCGGCGCGCACGCGCGCGAGGAACGCGGCCTTGTCGCGCGCGGTCACGCGCTCGATCCAGCCGAGGCCCATCATGCCGGGGAAATCCTCGCGCAGGCGGATCGTCTCCGCGAAGCGCCGCCACTCGGCGCGCGACACGTCGTTCGAGCTCTGGAACACGCCGGCGCCGCCGCGCGTGGCGCTGGCATACGACGCCAGCCGCGTGACCATCGCCTGCTCGCTCTCGCGCGCCAGCGTCTCGAAGTGCGCGCGGCTCTGGCGCTGTGCAGAGTCGTCGAAGAATTTCCAGGCGTAGAACGTCAGGCCGAGCGGCAGCACCAGCAGCATGAGTCCCAAGGCATGGATGCCGCGCAGCGAGCGGTCGCGCCAGGTGACGCCCGCGCCGCCGCTCGGGATCGCCATGACCAGCGGCAGGAACACGACGATGCCGAACACGTCGCCGACCCACCAGGAGAACCAGTTCGGCACCATCGCCGCCACCGGCAGCGTGCCGACGAGATGCAGCGACGACACACCGACCGTGGCCGCGATCAGGCAGGCCAGCGGGCCCGCGACCGCGAACAGCCTGAACACCTCGGACACGCGCCGCAGCCGCAGCGGCAGGCCGAACCAGCGCGCGACCAGCGCGTGGCCGGCCAGCGCCTGCAGCGTCGAGCCGCCGGCGATGCACAGGCACAGCAGTAGTTTGGCCGCGGTGAAACCGTCGGCCGACAGCAGGTTCGCGATGTCGCAGTTGATCAGCAGCGAGCCGAGGAACACGCCCGGTGCCAGGCGCCGGCCGTGCGCCAGCAACGCGCCGAGCGCGATGCCGGATGGCGGCCAGACGACGGTGGCGTAACCCGGCGGGATCGCGATCGACTGGCCGAACTTGCCGGTCAGGTAGTAGAGCGCCGCCAGCAGTGCGATCTTGCCCAGTGTGCGGACGAGAGTCGCGGAGGGATCCCGCGCAGGAGCCGGGGGCTGGGGCAGATCGGCGTTCACGGGGCGGCTAGTCGAGCAACTGCAGTTTCGCGGCGCGACTCATCGCGCCCTGCAGCTTGAGTTTCGACGTCGGCGCAGCGTCCGGCTTCTCGCCGTTGCGCGTGACGGCCGAACCCTTCACGCGGTTGCGGCCATCGAGCTTGGCGTCGTAGAGGCGCGCGTCGGCGGTGCGCAGCAGCTCGTCGAAGCTGTAGCGGTCGAGCTCCTCTTCCGTGAGCACGGCCGAGTACCCGACGCTCATCGTGATCGGCACGCTGACCGTGCCCGCGGCGACCGGGTGCGCGGCGATCTCGGCGCGGATCTTTTCGGCAACCACGAGCGCGCCGTCGAGATCCGTCTCCGGCAGCACGACCACGAACTCCTCGCCACCGGCGCGGACGACCCAGTCGGAGCTGCGCAGCGCGTCGGTCATGCGCCGCGTGACTTCGATCAGCACGGCGTCGCCGGCCGCATGGCCGTAGCCGTCGTTGACCAGCTTGAAATGGTCGAGATCGCAGACCAGCGCCGCCAGCGGATGCTGGTGACGGCGGCTGCGCTCGTATTCGCGCGGCAGGTGTTTCATCAGGAACCGGCGGTTGTACGCGCCGGTCAGTGAATCGGTGAACGCCAGGCGGCGGTTCTCGAGATTGGTGGCGCGCAGCGTATGTTCGAGGCCGGTGATCCGGCGGCCGACGGCGAGACGCGCGAGCAGCTCTTCCGGCGGCGCGCCCTTGACGACGTAGTCATCGGCGCCGGCCGTGAGGCCCGCGACGACGTCGCGCTTGGTGCGGCGGACGGTGTGCATCAGCACGTAGGTGTAGCTCTGCAGCCGGCGGCCGCGGATGTTGCGGCACAGGGCGACGCCGTCCATGTCGGGCATCTCCCAGTCGGAGAGCACGATGCGGCACGGCTCCTGGTCGAAGATCGCCAGCGCCTCGGCGCCGGTCTTCGCGACGCGCACGTCGAAGCCGGCTTCGCCGAGCAGCGCCGCCAGTTGCTCGCGCACGATCTCGTCGTCGTCGACCACCAGCACGGTGCACGCGGAGAAGTCCGTGAGCAGGGGCTGGATCGTGGTGGTCTCTTCCTCTAACAACTTCATGGGGGCGGGCTCGACACCGACGGGGGTTTGCCACATTTTCCGGTCATCGGCCGCGACAGCAACCGCAATCCGCGGGAACGTGACGCATCACCGCTGACGCGGAGTAACCCGCAAGGGTTTCTGGGGTGGGATGGGGATTGGCCCCAAAGGGCCGAAAAGT
>Ga0335075_10001121_pt1 | contig 44689 bp, 43 predicted proteins | sample Lox_Sample_24_FD_206723 | JGI IMG/M metagenome (GOLD analysis project Ga0335075, IMG submission 206723) | Soil microbial communities from Loxahatchee National Wildlife Refuge, Florida, United States - Lox_Sample_2.4 | ecosystem: Environmental > Terrestrial > Soil > Wetlands | place: USA... | reverse complement strand
TGCCGCGCACGTAGAGATGTGCTTCGTAGATCGAATCGCCCAGGCTGTCGCCGGCATCGCCCAGCACCACCAGCGTGCCGGCCTGTGCCATGAAAGCAGACATGTGGCCGACGGAGCCTTTGACGACGATGTCGGCACCTTTCAGCGAAATGCCGCAGCGGGCGGCGGCGTTGCCGTCGATCAGCAACATGCCGCCTCGGGCGGTGGCACCGGCGGCCTGGCTGGCATCGCCGCACACGTGGACGAGGCCGGACATCATGTTCTCGGCCACGCCGACGCCGACATTGCCGTGCACGATCACCGTGGCGAGCTTGTTCATCCCAGCGCAGTAATAGCCGGCATGGCCGTCGATTTCGATCGTTACCGCTGTATCGAGCCCCACCGCGAGCGAATGTCGGCCGCGCGGGTTCAGCACCTGCCAGTGCGTCGCGTTGGTGTTGTGGCCGAGACCGTGCAGCGCGTGGTTGAGTTCGCGCACGCTGGCGGTTGCCAGGTCGAACACGCGCGCGAGGTCGGCCTGCGTCACGATCGGCGGTCCCAGACATAAACGGTCGCCGGCTCGGGTTCCCACACGCGGGCCTGCTCGATGCCAGGCAAATCCACGAGCGCGCGGTATTCAGTGCCGAACGCGACGAAGCGGTCGGTCTCCGCCATTACGGCGGGCTTGCAGGCGATCGGGTCGCGCAGCACGGCAAAGCCGGTCTCGGTGCCGACGACGAAGGTGTAGAAGCCTTCGAGATCATCCAGCGCCGCTTCGAGAGCCGCCTGGAGCGACAGCCCGGTGTGCAGCTTTGCTGTCAGATAGGCGGCTGCCACCTCGGTGTCGTTCTCGGTGGCGAAGCGATAGCCGAGGCGCTGAAGTTCTCGCCGGATCTGGTTGTGGTTGGAGAGCGAGCCGTTATGCACCAGGCACTGGTCGGGGCCGGTGGAATAGGGATGGGCGCCGTCGATGGTCACCGCGGATTCGGTGGCCATGCGCGTGTGCCCGATGCCGTGCGAGGCCTGCACGCGCTCGAGATAGAATTGGCGCGCCACTTCGGCGGGCTGACCGACCTCCTTGAACAGCTCCATGCTATGCCCGGTGCCGACAATCACCAATTCAGGAGCCAGCATCGCAAGCGTTGCCCGTGCGTGGGATTCCTGGGTGGCCGGAACCGCCAGCACCGCATGGGTTCCACGTGGCTCGATGCCGATCCATTCGGGGACGTGTTCGGCCAGTGCGTGAAAATCGTAGCCCGGCGGGCCGCGCAGCGTCAGCTTCACGGCGCCGTCGATTGGCGATGTATAAACGGCAAAGCCGGCACTGTCCGGGCCACGATCTGCGAGGCTTGCGAGCATCGTTGCCAGATGCGCACCCAGCTCGGCCGCAAGCGCCGCATCCTTGGCGAACAGGCCGACAATTCCACACATTGCATGCTCTTCCGTGGTCGGATCGAGCAGAGTGCCAGCCTTGGCCCTGGTGTCAATGCTGTCGGCGGCAACATGAAGTTCGTTGGTGATGCTTTGTGCGGCCCATCGCCAGGAAGCGTCGTCGCCTCTGGGCCACGGCTGTCCGGTTTAATTTCGTCGGATTGGTGAGCGGCGGGATGTGGTGCCAGGTTCATTAAGCCGCTTTTTCGGCTAAAGTATTGAAAGGTCGTGATATGGTTGATTTCTGCGGTCACGAGGGCTGAGAGATTCTTCTCGACCCGACGCGGCTCGGCCTGATTCGGTGGGCCATGCATGTCGAGGGCTGGAGGAAAGAAGTTCACACGGAGTGCCACGGAGGTCGCACGGAGAGCCACGAAGGTCTCCCGGATTGCTGGACGCCGCGGCGGCCCGCTTTGGCGAGCGAAGAAAATCAATGGGTGTGGCTGCGGTCAGCGAAATTAAATCGGACAGTCGTGACTCTGGGCTGGCGATCTTCACGTCAGGGGGCGAGCCTCGCTTCCTTTGGCTTGATGAAGCGCGCCGGCCTGCCGCTCGGCAACCGGGATGGCAATCTCGAAATGGCCGGCGAGGGCGAGAATTGAACCAGGCGCTTGCAGACGCACCATGGGTTTTCCCGCCGCCTTCCACGGCGTGGTTGCGATCGAATTGAGAATCGTCGCCGTCCCGCGTTCGACAGAGGACGGCGTGGCTCGTCCGGACAGGCGCACGACCGCCACGGTTTCGGACGCGACCGGCTGAACCGTGACCCGGCCGCCACGAGACGCCGGCGACAGGATGTCCCCATCCTGCCCGCTCAGGCCGATACGCACCAACCATCGGCCGGGTGCCTCTTCGGATTGCACCAACGGCCGGCACAGACGGAGCTGAATTCCGCTGCGATAGTTCCGGCGCAAAAATTGCCGGAGGCGACACAAAGCGGTGGTCAGGGCCTGCTCGCGCTCGCCTTTGACGCGGGTCTGCGCTGAAAAGCCCGCCCCGGTCCGTCTGATCTCCGTCGGGCCGTAGCGGGCGACGACGAGCTCGTTCGCCACGTCGCTGAACCACAGAATGACCCAACGGTCGGGAACCGGGCTGGGCAAGTGCCCCAGTAGCTGCGTGACGCAGTCGGTTCCGCGGTGCTGCTTCGATGCGACGCTCAGGGCAGCCATTCTATAGCACGCTCATATCAGGGGATACGCCAGGACGACGTGTGGTTCTGATGCCGCGCGCTACAAGTGAAGCGCCGCGTTGAACGGACCTGCGGGACAGGATGACAGCGGGTGGACCACTTGCTCATGATACCGCGAAACAATCGTGTGTGGCGCATATAAAGTCCATAAGGATCATAGACGCCTGGAATAAATGTGCGTACTCGGCTCGGTCTGCCCCTGCGAAGGCAACAGGGCATGCATCCATCTGGGCGTCGAGCACTCTGCGGCCAACGGCGCTTGTTGACGCCCGGTCCGAATGGCGGAATGCGCTTCGCTTTTCCGCCCTACGGGGTTGCGGCCCTCCGGGAGTCAGCGGAATGCAGCAGCGTGCCGGCCGTATTGGCCCCCTGCTGCACGGTTTGAGCGCCCGATAGCACCACGACGGTCGCTGTCCGGCCGGTAACCAGGCGCACATCGTTGGGGACGTGATCAATTGCAATCCGAACCGGCACGCGCTGCGCCAACCTCACCCAACTGAAAGTCGGGTTCACGTTTGCCAGCAAGTCGCCGCTGGCCTGTCGCTCGCGGTCCGCGATGCCACCCGCAATGCTGGCGACATGGCCATCGATCACGGAACTCTCGCCAATCAGATAGACGCGCGCCGGGTCACCGACCTTGATGCGCGGCAGCTTCGTCTCTTCAAAATAGCCGTCCACATAGAAGCTGTCGCTGTCAATCAGGGCAAAGAGCGGCTTCCCGGCGTCGACGTAATCACCCGGCCGCATGTCGAAATTGGTGACGTAGCCGTTGACCGGCGCCCGCACCTCGGAGCGCTCCAAGTTGAGCGCTGCAAGATCGCGCTCGGCAAGAGCCTGCTGGTAGACAGCCTCATCTTCCGCAGAGGTGGCCCCCCGCTGTTGCTGCTGTTCCTGCGAGACCGACAAGGCATTAAGCTGATTATAGCGAGCGGTCTCACGCCCGGCCTCCTGTGCGGCTGCCAACTTCTGATCGACGGTTGCCTGCGCGTCCCGGAGCGCGATCTGGAAACGGGCCGGGTCGATGCGGAACAGCACCTGGCCGGCTTTCACCGCCTGATTGTCGTGGACCTGAACCTCGCTGACCAAGCCGGATACATCCGCCGCGACCTGGACCACGTCGGCACGTACGCGGCCGTCCCGTGTCCAGGGCGCCTCTTCGTAGTAGATCCAAAGCTGCCATCCGATGACCGCGGCAATTGCGACCGCGATCAATGTAACTGTCACGCGGCCGGTGCTCCGGCCAATTCTGCCCGCGACCGAGGTCAGCGAGCCGCGCTCACGCACGTTGGCGAGCGCCCTCATGGCGTCATCCAGCGCGCTGTGAGGGCGACTACGCCGCCCAGCACGATGACCAGCAACGCCAGGTCGAACAACGGCCGATGCCAGACCAGGCGATAAAACCCGAACCACCGCAACAGCCGCCGCAGTCCGGCCGTCAGCGGCAGTGCCGCTCCGACCCAGAGCAGCAGGGGGGGAACGAAGACACCATAGAGGTCGATTTCACCGATCATGTGGGCCTCGCAAGCGGCTGCTGGAGGGATTCAGGTGCGGCCTCGGGCACATAGGGCGGGCCGTAGGGGAACAGGGCGCGCCTTATGCCGCCAAGCTGCAGTAACAGCTCCCGCGTTATGGTGGCAGGGTCCCGGGTCACTGCGGCAATCGCCTGATCTATAATTCCGAGCAGAGCCATGTCTGCCTCATCGAGGCTGCGGCGGCGATAATGGCCGCCGATTGCGTCCAGCATCGTTCGGATGGCTCTGTGCGCCGGCTCCGGCTGCATCGCTGCCTCGCGCTGCAGATTGATGATGTTCACGCCGACCCGCAGGTCAGCCAGGGCTGATACCGCGGCACCGTCGGCGCCTTGAGCACTGACGGCGAGGCGGGGGACGACCAGGCTGAGCCGGTCCAGCATGAGCGCCAGAAACGCCATTAAATTGGCTGCACTTCTGTTCGCGGCGATATTTGCAATGTCGATGCGATTGCGCCGCAGCAGCCGCCACGCCGTCCACTCTGCACTGACGGAGCGGGCGATGCGGATGATGATCGCGGTCGCGGCAACACCCACGATGGCGGCCGCCGCACCGTTCACATAACTCGTGAAATCGGCGTTGTAGCTGCTCGAAAGGGCAAGCTCGGTGGCGGCGATGAAGCTGATGGGACCGCACAGTCTGGCCGTGGCGGGCATGCTGGCCAGCGCCCCGAGGACCAGGAACACCGGTGCGAATACCAGGACGAGCATCTCGAAATCCTGCACTCGTGGCAGGACCGCGAACAGGTAGATCGCATCGATAATGAGCGCGATCACCGCGGCAAGCAGAAACCCGATGATATTAGGCGCGGGATCGTCCTGGGCGGCGAAGAAGGCGCAGGCGACCGCCGCCAGAAACGCCGCGTCGCCGCCGTCCGGCCAGGCGGTGCCAATCCAGAACGCCGAGATCAGCCCGATGGCAAGTATTGCCGCCAGGGCGGAATGGAGCGCCATGACATGATCGCGATGCTGCAGCGTGCGGACGGTCTCCCCGTGGGCGAAGGTCAGGGCCGCCAGTCTCGACTGGCCAGCCCTGATCTGCCGCCGAAGCGCCATGATATCGTGAACGAGGTCGGTCAATTCGCGCAGGCGCACCAAAAGGCCAGCCAACACCACGACCTTCCAATCGGCGGTCGCGTCAATGGTCGGTTCCAGTGCGTCGATGTCGGCATTCATCTCGGCCGCTTCCGACAGGTCCGCGGCGGGGCCAGCTTGAATCCATGCGGTCATTCGGTCGAGCAAGGCGCGGAGTCGGGGCGTAATGCCACCGATCTCCCGCAGCACGCGGATGCGCTCGGCGGCACCGCTGACGACCGGCAGCAGAAAGAGCACCCGCTGTTGCAGTATCGCGACCGGTATCGTTGCGGTCTGCAGATTGGACGTATCGTAGGCGAGATGGGTCGCCAGCATTGCGATCTCGACGGCGTCGCCGGCGACTTTGCGCCGTGCGGTGGCAGTCGTGGGGTTTTCCGGACCGCCGGACAGCACGCCCGTCGTCCAGTCGGCGGCGTTTCGAAGCCAACCATCCAGGCGAGCACTCAGGGCGGGGCCGAGCGGGGTCGGAAAGACGACGGCGCCGATGACGGTGGTGCAGACAATTCCAAGCGTAATCTCCTCGACCCGCGCCAGCACTACGTCCCAGACCGTGCCCGGCGAATCGACGATTGGAAAGCCCATCAGGGCCACGCCGTAACCAGCGAGAAGGAAGACATAGCTGCGCGGTGTCCGGTCGAGGACCGCGAAATAGATGCAGCCGCCGATCCAGACCGACATGGCGGCGATCAACAGAACTGGTGCGTTAACCAAATTAGGGACGAGTGCAAGAGTGGCGACGGCTCCGATCACCGTCCCGTAGAAGCGGTAGGCCGCTTTGGAACGCATCGCGCCGGTGAGCGGCTGGGCAACGATATAGGCCGTCGCCATCGCCCAATACGGACGGTCCAGACCTATGCGCAACGCGATCCACACCGCCAGCATCGCACCGGCGAATGTCTTTATGGAGAATGCCCAGTCACGCAAAGCAGGCAGTGTCATTCGCGCCCCCGGTCCTATCGCTCGGCGTAGCGTGCGAACTCCCGTGCCAGCTCTTCGTAGATCGAACGCTTGAAATCAACTGCCAGCGCCGGCAGCTCGTCCAGCTTTGCCCACCGCCAGGCGTCAAATTCCGGATGCGGGTCGAGGTCGAGCCGGATGTCCGAATCCGACCCGGTGAAGCGCAGAGCGAACCACCGCTGGCGCTGACCGCGATAGCGTCCGCCCAGCGCTACCCCAACCAGCGCCGGCGGCAGGTCATAGGTCAGCCAGCCGGGATACTCGCCGATGATCTGGGCGCGGTCGGTGCCGATCTCCTCGGCCAGCTCCCGCAATACCGCGGTGCGCGGATCCTCGTCCGGGTCGATCCCGCCCTGGGGAAGCTGCCATCCGCCCGCCTCGCCCTCGGCGTTGGGGAAGTCCGCGCGGCGGGCGACGAACACCTTGCCGTCCGGGTTGAACAGCACGGCGCCGACATTCGGCCGATATGGCAGCTCGCTCACTGCTTGGCCTGCGCCGGGTTTGGCGGCGTCACCGGCGGCTCGACCAGGGCGCTTACCGGCGCCAGGGCCAGACCGTTCGCCGCCAGCTCGTTCGCCCAGGCGGTGATTCGTTCCACTGTCACCGGCCGCACCGCCCCGGCCAGCCCCAGCGCGCTGCCCTTATCGTGGGCGATCCGGTTCAGCGCGGCCAGCTTGGCGTCGATCGAGGCGGCATCGTCCGGCTCGTCGATCACCACATCAACGTCGCGGCTCCAGACGGAGGGCAGCCTGCCGTTGTCGAGCTTGCTCTCCCCCGGTCGCGGATCGACATAGAGAAGCCCGCGCTGCGCGAGCGTGGCGAGCACCGGGTTCATCTGGTCCGGCACGGAGGCGAACCGCTCGCCGCGGGTCAACCCCAACGCCCCGGTCGCTCCGACATAGCCGGCGAACCGCGACAGTACCCAGATGAGCTGGCGGTTGTTGTCGTCGGGCGAGGCCCGTGTGGTCAGGGCGTGATCGCCGGGATCGTTCAGCGGGAAGCTCTCGGGCTCCATTGGAATGGACAGCAGGTACTCGTGCTGGCTGAGCCGCGCCTCGGCCAGCACGCGGTCCGGGTACGTGGCGTAGGGTGACACCGCCAGCGTGATTCCGCCTGGGAGAGTGCGGATCGCGTCCTGGCTGGCGGCCGTGTTCAGCCCGATGCCGGCGAGCACCAAGCCGACCCGTGGCCGACGGCTGGTGTGGTCGAAGCCGGCGGCATAAAGCTGCATCGGCATCCGGCCGTCTTCGGCGATGCGCGGGAGCACGCGGCCCGGCAGACCCGGCGCGGGTTCCTCCAGGGCCGGATCGGGATCGGTCACCGGACCGGGCGTGTCACGTCCTGGCCGCGGCCCCAATTGCACCGGTGGGGCGGGGGACAGCACCACGGCTGTGGGCGGTGGTACCGCGGGCGGCGTCTGTGTGGCATGAACAGGGGTCGGAGTCGGGCGGGACGCCGGCGGCGGCCCCAGCACTTGCAGGACCGCCGCTCCACCGCCGACTGTGACCAGCACCACCGCCCAGAAGGCGCCGAGCGCCCGCCAGGCAAAGCGGCGCCCCGGCCGCGACACTGTTCAGTTGGCGGAGGCGGACCGGTGCTGCTCGGCCATCGCGTTGGCGACCACCAGCGCCTCCTGAAGCTGGAAATCGTTCTGGTCAGGCTTGGCCGGATCGAATTTCGGGTAATTGGCGGGCGGCTTGGACGGGATCGCGCCGGCGATCGGCGGCAGGTCGGTCCGCGGCGGCGGGCCTTCCTGCGTGCCACCGGTGTTGGTGATCGTGTTGTTCAGATCCCACTCGTGCTCGGGACCGAAATGGTCTTCCTTCTGGGTGGATTCCGCCACCTTGATGTCGGGGGCGATGCCGAGGTCCTGGATCGAGTGGCCGGACGGGGTGTAGTAGCGGGCCGTCGTCAGCCGCATCGCCCCACCGCCGGGCAGCGGGATCACCGTCTGCACCGAACCCTTGCCGAAGCTGCGCTCGCCCAGCAGCACCGCGCGGTGATGGTCCTGCAATGCGCCGGCGACGATCTCGCTGGATGAGGCCGAGCCGTTGTTGATCAGCACCACCATGGGCACGCCGGGCAGCAGATCGTCGCCCTTGGCGTCCCAGCGCTGTGAATCATCGGCGTGCCGGCCACGGGTGGAAACAATCTCGCCGTGATCGATGAAATCGCCGGCCACTGCGACGGCCTGATCGAGCAGCCCGCCTGGATCGTTCCGCAGATCGAAGACCACCGCACGCAGCTTGCCGCCGCCATCTTTCTTCAGCCTGGCGATCGCATCACGGATGCCGGAGTCGGCGTTCTCGGTGAACTGCGTCAGCCGGATATAGCCGATGTCGTTCGGCTCCATCCGGGACTTGACCACCTGGATGTGGATGATCTGCCGCTCCAGCGTGACCTCGATCGGCGTATCGATGTTCTGGCGCTTGATGGTGAGCGTGATCTTCGAGCCAGGGTCGCCGCGCATCTCATCGACCGCCTTGCTGAGCGGCAGGCCCTCGACGGTTTTGCCATCCAGCGCGGTGATGATGTCGCCGGCCTGGATCCCGGCGCGCGAGGCAGGGGTGTCGTCGATCGGGCTGATCACCCGGATCAGGCCCTGGTCCTCGGTCACCTCAATGCCGAGGCCGCCGAACTTGCCCTGGGTCTGGACCTGCATATCGCGGAACTGCGAGGCGTCCATGTAGGCCGAGTGCGGATCGAGCCCGGCGAGCATGCCGTCCAGCGCATTCTCGACCAGCTTCTTGTCGGGCACCGGCTCGACGTATTCGGCGCGCACCCGCTCGAACACGTCGCCGAACAGCGTCAGCCAGCGATAGGTGTCGGCGCGGTTCGCGTCGGTGTCGTCCTGGGCGAATGCGGGCGCGATGCCGAGATGCGGAGCGAGAACCCTGGTAGCGGGGACTGCGGCAGCGCCAGCCAGAAAGGTGGCGCCAAGCAAAAGACCGGTGCGCAAGCGCCGGGGACGGAAGTGCATTCGTTCTTTCCTCTCACGCCCCGACCTGCCTCGGCTCGCGCCGAGCTGACGGTGCGCCTGTTTTGATGAAGTTCCTTCTATCCGGCTTCCCAGGCCGGCAGTCCAGTACTGAATTCTTACGGGTTGCTGAACTGGCGTCGGCAGTGCGGGCAAGAGATGGCCGGCACAAGGCCGGGCATGGCGGTTGGCGGATCAACTGCTGGCTCGCAGCCATGGCGCCGGATTTACGGGCTCGCCGTTGCGCCGGAGTTCGACGTAGAGGCTGGGGTGGTTCCGACCGCTCGCCGGGTTCCAGTCGGGCATCACCCCGACCGGATCGCCGGCCCGCAGGACGGTCCCGAGCTTGGCGTCCAGCCGGTCGAATCCGGCCAGCACCGCGTCGTAGCCGCCGCCGCAATCGATGATGAGCAACTTGCCGTAGCTGCGGAACGGGGCGGCGAACATCACCCTGCCGGCGCACGGCGCCACGACGCGCGCCGCCGGGGCGGCGCGGTAGGAGATGCCGACGGCGGGGCCGGCGTCGGTGGGGTCGCCCCAGGCACGCACGACGCTGCCGACGACGGGCGTCAGAAGCTGCCCGCCGGGGCTCGCGGATGAGGCGATCGAGGTCTTTCCTGTGGGAGAGGCAAAGGCGACCTCGCGGCGCCGTGCGTCCGCGAGTGCCGCGGTGCGCTTTTCGCGCGCGGCGCGTGCGGCGTCGGCGCGGGCCCGCGCCTCCTCGTTCCGGCGCACCTGCTCCAGCTTGTCGAGCAGTGCCTGCAGACTCGCGGCCTGGGCGGCAAGGTCGGCGGCGCGAGCAGCGGCGGCGGCCGCCTGGTCCTGGGCATCGCGGCGGCCCTGGTCGGCGAACGCAAGCTGGCGATCGAGCTCGGCCGCTGCCGCTGCCTGGGCGGTTTCGGCGGCCGCGAGCTTCGGCGTTTCGGCGGCGACGGCGTCGCTCGCCGCCTGCAACGCGAGCTGTTGGTGCCGCAACGCCGCGGCTTCCTCGGCGACCTGGCGCGCCATTCCCTGCAGGACCAGCAGCCCGCGAACGGCGTCTTCCGGCGGCAGCGAGACCGCCAGCATGGTTTCCGCGGGGTAGAGCGACAGGCGCTCGACCAGCGGCAGCAGCGGCTCGATGGTCTTGGCTTCTTGCGCAAGCTTCTCGGCCGCCTGGCGGCGCTCGGCGGCGAGCGCCTCCAGGCGAGAGGCCGCGTCTTCGGTGGCTTGCTCCGCCTGCCGCAGGCTCGCCTCGGCGGCGGTGCGCTGCCCGGCCAGGCGTGCGGCATCCGCCGCAAGCGCGGCGGCACGCCCGGCGGCGTTCTGCTGCACGGCCAGAGCGGCGGCGCGGTCGCGTTCGGCCTGGTTGAGCCGCGCCCGCGTCTCGTCGGGCGACTGCGGTGGCGGCGCATTGCGGGGGGGCCGGGCGGCGGCCTGTGCGATCAGCAGGGCGGCGAGGAGACTGGCGGCCCAGGTCCTTGAAGGTGGAGCGAACCTCCGAAGCGATGGCCCGGCAACCATGGAGCAGATGGATTTGCGAACGCGGCCGGGCGGCTTCATTGTGTCTTGATCACAGGCTTGCGCGACCGGAACCGCACGCGGCAGCGTAAAGAAATTTCAACCGCAGATGCGCGCAGATGAAACCAGGGTCAATCGACTGTCGAAGTGCGTTATTGGCTTCGCGTTCCAGGTAATCAACATGCCCGGAGCCGAGTTTCTGGAGAAGGCCTGTGATCTGCTGATTCAGGAAACCATCATCGTCGAACTGAAAGCGATGAGGCTCAACTTGGGGAAGTCCGGCATCGAGATCCGGCACTTTGCCGACGGTCTTTGAAGTAGCACGGTGTATCTGTGTCCATCTGCGTGCATCTGCGGTCGAAATTACTTGGTTGTCTGGTGCCCCGCGGCGTCGATTATGCGGTGTCATGCCGCACAGCGCGTTATGGCGCGTCGTGCCGATGGCGGACTGCGTCCGCCCTACGGTAGCCACGCTGGCCACGGTGGCCACGTTAACGGGCCGCATCGGGACCGATCAGTGACGTCCCGGTCATTTCGGCCGGCTGCGGCTGTCCCATCAGCGCCAGCAGAGTAGGCGCAAGGTCCGCGAGTCGTCCGTTGTGCAGCGCCGACGCATGGCCGCCCATCAGCAGGACCGGCACAGGGTTGGTGGTGTGGGCGGTGTGCGGTCCGCCCGTGGCGGGATCGCGCATCAATTCGCAGTTGCCGTGATCGGCGGTGATCAACAATGCGCCGCCTTGCTCGTCGACCGCCCCGGCGATACGGCCAAGTCCCGCATCCACGGCTTCCACCGCGCGGATCGCCGCCGGCAGGCTGCCGGTGTGTCCGACCATGTCCGGGTTGGCATAGTTGAGTACGATCAGGTCGTATTTGCCGGACTTGATGGCGGCGACGACCTTGTCGGTCAGCTCGGGGGCCGACATCTCGGGTTGTTTGTCATAGGTCGCCACCTTCGGCGAGGCGACAAGAATGCGTTCTTCATTGGCGAACGGCGTTTCGCGTCCGCCATTCAGGAAATAGGTGACGTGGGCGTATTTCTCGGTCTCCGCGGCACGGAGTTGGGTGCGGCCTGCCGCTGAGACCGCCTCGCCCAGCAGGTTGTTCAGATGCTCCGGCGGGAACAGCGTCTCCAGGAAGCGATCCAGCTCGCTGCTGTACTGCGTCATGCCGATGGCGGCAGCAAAGCGAATCGAATGCTCGCGCTGGAACCCGTCGAAATCGGGATCGAGCAGCGCAGCAAGAATTTCCCGCACGCGGTCGGCGCGGAAATTGAAACAGATCAGGCCGTCACCGTCCCGCATTCCCTGGTAATCACCGATGACCGCCGGAACGACGAACTCGTCGGTGGTGCCGTTGGCGTACGCATCGTCCATTGCCTCGACCGGGCTGGCGAAACGCTTGCCGTCGGCCTGGGTCAACGCGCGATAGGCTTTTTCCACCCGGTCCCATCGCTTGTCGCGGTCCATCGCATAATACCGGCCGCAAACGGTCACGATCGGGATGTCCTGAGGCAGCGCGTCGGCCAGATGCGCAAGATCGTCGCGCCCTGATTGCGGCGGCGTGTCGCGCCCGTCGGTGAACGCGTGAACCACCGTCGGGACGCCGGCGTCATGCAGCAGCGCCGCAAGTGCGGCGGCATGATCCTGGTGCGAATGCACACCGCCAGGAGACACCAGGCCGAGCAGATGGCAGGTACCGCGCGTTTCCTTGAGTTTGGCGATCAGGTGCGCGAGTACCGGCGAGCGGGCGAGCGTGCCGTCCTCGATCGCTTCACCGATACGCACAAGCTCCTGCTTCACAACACGCCCGGCGCCGATATTCAGGTGCCCAACCTCGGAGTTGCCCATCTGGCCGTCCGGCAGGCCGACATCGCGACCGGACGCTCGCAGAAAGGCGTGCGGGCAGGCGGCCCAGAGCCGGTCGAAATTGGGCTTGTGGGCGAGCCGCACGGCGTTGTCGGCACTCTCCTCACGCCAGCCAAAGCCGTCGAGGATCACCAGCATTACCGGCCGAATCGGCTGCCGCATGCGCCGCTCCTGTGTCGGCCGGTGGGGTAGCGCCCGGACGGCGGCAAAACAAGCGTCACAGCGTCGTAAAACTGCAATCAAAGCTTCACATACCCGATCCTAGCAGGGGTGGCCCCCGCCATGGCAACTGTATCGACGTCCCGCGGATCGGGGGGCCGCCACGGGCGGCCTTTATGTCAGCAGGGTATTAAAACGGGGGAGAACCACGATGGGTGAGGTCCTGGAGGCCGCGCGCCTGAGTCGTGCTGAGGCAAAATCGGTTCAGGAGTACATCGACGAGCGACCGCTTTGGGCCGACGGGACGAGCCTGAAATCCGCGCCGATGACCAGAATGCAGTGGCGGATCTGGTCGCTCGCGGCGGCGGGGAAGTTCTTCGAGGGCTTCGTCGTCTTCATGACCGGCGTCGCGCTGCCGCTGATCGTGCGTGAATTCCATATCAGCGCCGCTGAGAAAGGCTTCGTCAGCGCGGCAAGCCTTGCTGGCATCCTGCTGGGCGCCGTGCTGCTTGGGGGACTGTCAGATTATTTCGGTCGCAAGAGGATGTTCATCGCCGAGATGATCATCTTCGTGGCGTTCCTTTCGCTTCTTGTGCTCTGCAACGACTTCATCTCGCTGGTCATCTGTTTGTTCGGGCTCGGCATGGCGCTCGGCTGCGACTATCCGACGGCGCACATGATCATTTCGGAGAGCATCCCCAGCATCAATCGCGGCAAGCTGGTGCTGGGTGCGTTCGCTTTTCAGGCAGTGGGGGCACTGGGTGGGACCGGCGTGGGCTGGCTGGTTCTGTCGTTCTTCCCGACCCTGGACGCCTGGCGATGGATGTATGCGACTGCGCTTATCCCGGCGCTCGCCGTTACCATCGGGCGCTTCTTCATCACCGAAAGCCCCAACTGGCTGTCTGTGCGCGGCGCACATGACAAGGCGGAAACGGCAATCAAAAAACTGCTCGTGCGGACTCCGCAGTATCCGACAGACATCAGATTGGCGCAGGGCGAAGCAGGTACCGGCGAGCACGCTCACGGCAAGCAATCCTTCGGGGCGCTGTTCAACGACCGCAATCGACGCGCCACGATCTTCGCCTCGGTTCCCTGGTTTCTCCAGGATCTCGGCACCTACGGCATCGGCATCTTCACGCCCACGATTCTGGCCGCGGCGCTTGGCGGCGGCGCAGACCATATCCGCAGCCTGAGCGACTTGATTTCGGACGTTATCCTTGCGGCCAAGGGCGCGGCGCTCATCAACGTCCTGCTGATCATCGGCATCGCCTTCGCTGTGGTGCTCGCGGACAGGTTGGGCCGGATCAGACTGCAGGTCACCGGCTTTATTGGCTGCGCGGTTGGTCTGGCGCTGGCATCTTTCTCGATCGACTTCATCGGTCCGGCGCGGCTCGAATTAATCTTTGTGGGCTTCATGCTGTTCAGCTTCATGACCAACCTGGGCCCGAACGCGCAGACCTATCTTCTTGCCGGCGAGGTCTTCCCGACCGAGGTCCGCGGAATGGGTGCGGGATTCGCCGCTGCGTTCGCAAAAATCGGCGCTGTGGCGACCGCCTTTTTGTTCCCGATCCTTCTCGCCGCCATCGGCACGCGATCGTTGCTCTACGGACTGGTCGTTACGTCCATCCTGGGTGCGATCGTCACCCGGGCCTACCGCATCGAGACAACCGGAGTGAACCTGGATCGGATCGGCCAGTGATGCACGCGGCAGGAGGGGATCGCAAGATGTCGCAACCGGTTGGCCGCAGTCTCCGCGCACGCATGCTAAGTGCCGCGGTGCTGGCAGTCTGCGTTCTGGTCATGGCACAGCAGCCGGCGAGAGCAGCCGGCGTGTCGCTGAACATCACCGGATCGACACTGTTGTATCCGCTGTTTCAACTGTGGATTCCCGACTACGAGAAGGCCCATCCGGATGTGACAATCACCGCTCACGCGACCGGCTCGGGTGCTGGAATTGATCAAGCGGTCGCCGGTACCGCTCAGATCGGCGCATCGGATGCGTACATGTCCGACGAGCAGATGCAAAGCCATCCGGAGATCATTAACGTACCGCTGGCGATCTCGGCCCAGGTGGTGACCTACAACATTCCTGACTTGAAGGGCGCGGCACTGAAGCTGAACGGCCCCGCCCTGGCAGGCATCTACTCAGGTGCGATAAAGGAATGGGACGCAGCGCCGATCGCTTCGCTGAACCCGGGCACCCACTTGCCGCACAAGACGATTGTCCCGATCCGCCGGGCCGATGCCTCCGGCGACACTTTCGTCTTCACCCAGTTCCTCGATTTCTCGACTCCAGATTGGCAAGATGCGGTCGGCTATTATGGCACCTCGATCTCGTGGCCCGCTGTGTCCGGCGAGCTGAGCGCAACCGGCAATGAGGGGATGGTCAAGACTGCTGCGGCGACCCCGTACTCGATTGCCTATGTCGGCGTCAGTTTCCACGACGAAATCGAGAAGGCTGGGTTGGGCATCGCGATGCTCGCGAACCAGAACGGAAAATTCCTGCTGCCGACGCCGGAGACGGTGAGCACTGCCGCCTCGGGGCTGGATCGACGCACGCCGGCCGATGAGCGGCTTAGCCTGGTGTTCGCTCCTGGTGACAATTCTTATCCGTTGATCAACTACGAGTACGCGATCGTTTCCACTCACCAGTCAGATCCGGCGACTGCCGCGGCCATCCGGGATTTCCTGCTCTGGACTATCGCAGTGGACGGCGGCAACTCGCCCAAGTATCTGGATACCGTGCACTTCATCGCGCTGCCCGATTTCATTCGCGCGCTCAGCGAGAATCAGATCAACCGAGTTAAGTAGAGTCGGGACTGCTTTTCGTTAACGGGAAGTAAAGTCGAAGTGGACACGGAGTGACACTGAGTCCCGACGGAGTTTCACCGAGAAGCATTTTATAGCTTTGCGCGAAGATGGGCGGCACGTTTCCGTGAAACTCCGTCGGGACTCAGTGTCACTCCGTGTCCACTTGCCTTTTCTTCGGGCGGTTAATAAAGGCGAAACCAACTCGCTCCAAATTGCGCGAATGACCCTTGCCCATGGCGGCACCCTCACTCATCAGATAATCGGCCTGGCGATGCGAGTGCACTCCCGCCTCGGACCGGGCCTGCTGGAATCTGCCTATGAGCACTGTCTCTGCCACGAGTTCGCCCAAGCCGGCCTTCCATACGAACAGCAGGTTGGTTTGCCGCTTGTCTATGATGGCATCAGGCTGGAATGCGGGTACCGAGCAGACATCATCGTGAACAGCGAAGTGGTTCTGGAGATCAAGTCCATCGAGCACATCCTGCCGCTTCATGAGGCCCAGTTGTTGACCTATCTCCGCCTCAGTCCTTGCCGAATCGGCTTGCTCCTCAACTTCAATACGACCTCGCTGAAGCAGGGCATAAAGCGCTGTGTGCTTTAGGGGTCATCCCCCTCGCACCAGATCCGCCGCCTTCTCCCCGATCATGATCGCCGCGGCGTTGGTATTGCCCGAAACCACCGTCGGCATCACCGAGGCGTCCGCCACGCGCAGCCCGCCGATCCCGCGCACCCGCAGTTCCGGATCCACGACCGCCATCGGATCGGTTCCCATCCGGCACGTGCTGGTTGGATGGAACGTCGTGCCGCCGAACCGGCGCGCGTAATCCAGCAGCTCGTCATCCGTCTGCACCGACGCCCCCGGCTGATATTCGGACTCCACCAACCGCTGCATCGGCGCCGAGTCGAGCAACCGGCGGCCGATCCGCAGCCCGGCCACCAATGTGCGCCGGTCGGTTTCGGTCGCCAGGTAGTTCGGCCGCAGCAGCGGCGCATCCGCCGGTGCCGCGCTTTTCAGCCGGATCTCCCCGCGGCTTTCCGGGCGAAGCTGCCAGGCGCCCAGGGAGAACCCCGACCACGGATGCAGCCCGTCCTGCGGGCGGTCGGAGCTGAAGGCGCTGATCGACAGCTTGATGTCCGGCGTCTCCAGTTCCGGCCGGGTGCGCGCGAACAACGCTGCCTCGGCCGCGATCACCGCCAAAGGGCCGCGGTGGAGCAGATAGTATTGCAGCCCGGCGCGCAGCTTGCGCACGGGGCTCAGCATCACGTCGTTCACCGTCACCGGCAGGCGGCATTTCAGCTTGAACCCGGCCGCGTAGTGGTCCTGCAAACCCTGACCGACGCCGGGTGCGTCCGCCACCACCGGAATCCCCAAATCGGCCAAATGCGCGGACGGGCCGATCCCCGACAGCATCAGCACCTGCGGGGAGTTGATCGCGCCGCCGCACAGGATCACCTCGCGTTTCGCCCGCGCGGTGCGCGACACGCCATTTTGGCGAAAGCTCACACCGACCGCGCGCCGGCCTTCGAACACCACACGTTCGGCCAGCGCGCCGGTGATGACGCGCAGATTGGGTCGCCGCATCGCCGGACGCAGATAGCCGACGGCGGTTGAGCATCGGCGGCCGCGCCGCGTGGTGGTCTGGTGATACCCGGCGCCTTCCTGACGCGCGCCGTTGAAGTCGTCGTTGCGTAGGAAACCTTCAGCCCCGGCGGCGGCGATGAAGGCATCGCAGATCGGGTTCCGCTGCGCCACGTCAGAGACGCACAGCGGCCCGCTGGTGCCGTGCCATTCGTCGGCGAAGTGAGTGTTGTGCTCGGAGCGGCGGAAATAGGGCAGCACGTCGTCGTACGACCAGCCGGCGCAGCCCATTTGCCGCCAGAGGCCGAAATCCTCCGCCTGGCCGCGGATATAGACCATGCCGTTGATCGAGGACGAGCCGCCCAGCACCTTGCCGCGCGGCCAGAAGATGCGTCGGCCACCGGCGCCCGGATCGGGCTCGGTCTCGTAGCACCAGTTGACGGTGGGATCGGCGAAGGTCTTGCCGAAGCCGAGAGGGATGTGGATCCAGCGGTTGCTGTCCGTGCCTCCGGCTTCCAGCAGGATCACGCGACAGGATGGAGTTTCGGTGAGGCGCGCAGCCAGGACGCAACCGGCGGAGCCGGCGCCTATGATAATGACGTCGGCTTCTGGTGAATCGGGTTCCATGCGGGCCGCCCCCTCCCCCCTCCCGCAAGGGGAGGGGAGTCGTGCTGTTAGTGCAATGGCGAGAAGGCGGCGGGCACGACGAGCATGTTCTCCTGCTTCACCATGTTGCCCGGTGGCGCGCCCGGCGGCGGCCACACGCCGCTCGACACTGCCTGGGCGCGGATGCGCGAGCGCTCGGCGGCGTCTTTGTAGGCCCAGATGTGGACCCACTTGTTCAGGCCGCCGAATTCCGAATACCAGCATCCCACCAGCGGCGACAGCTTCACCCGCTCGGCGATCTGCGCGCTCCATCGCTCGATCTGTCCGGGGATCGCGCCCGGCGCCAGCGTGTAGCTGCGGATCTCGTAGATGCCGCCCAGTTCGCGTGGCTCGAGCGGGGGAGAGAACGGGGTGGGGATGTAGATCTCGCTTTGCAGCGCCACACAGAACTCGCCGATCTTCGGCGGCCACTGCCCCGTCTTCGCCGCCTCGGCGCGGCAGCGCGTGCGCTCTTCAAAACTGTCATAGGGCCAGACGTGAATCACCCGGTTCAGCGGCCCGACCTCCGTGTGCCAGAACGCGGCAAGCGGGGAGAATTTGGTGCGCACGTGCAGTGCCTCGCCGAATCGCTTCTCCACTTCTGCGACAGTCCCCGGTCTCAGGTCGTAGCTGCGCATTTCGATGATCATCAGCCGGCTCCTTCCCGCCACATCGGACGGCGACGGTAAGGCACGTGCGGCAGCAGTCAACCTGGGGCTGCTTTCCGGGCTACAGCCCCCGGCGAGCCGCGTGGCGTCGGATGTAGAAAGGTCGTACCGCAGAGGCGCAGAGTGCGCACAGTTTCAATCACCCTCTGCGCACTCTGCGCCTCTGCGGTACGACTTCGATGGAGCGGGGCCCGCCTGCGAGAGCCGACTGAGCGCTATCGGCCAGTGCGACGCTTCCGTTGCTGGTGTTTGATCGTGGGCAAGGCATCGCCCTTCACCGGCGGGTTGCCGACGCCGGCTCGCTTGAGGATGTCGAATGCCTTGGCGATATCGGCACGCGCGGCCCGTTCGGCGAAATAGCTCTCCGTTCGAAGCGCGGACAGCTTTTCCGCCACCGCCACGTTGATGAACTGGTTCAACGCGACACCCTCCATTTCGGCCAGCTTACGGGCCTCGTCGAGAAGCGATGGCTGGAGCCGCAGCGCGAAGTTGCTTTGCCTCATGTCTCATCGCCCAATTGCCTGACCGCCTCGCCCGGAGACAGAACCGACACGCCGAAACGAGCCGCCACCTTGTCGAAGTCACGCTTGTTGAATGTTACGATAGCGTCCGCCTGTCCGTTGACCGCTGCCTCCAGGACCATATCATCGTCCGGGTCGCGGACCGCCGGCCGCCAGAGAAAAGCGAGGCGCACCGGTTCGGCAACCGCCGCAACAGCATCGAGCAAAGCACCCACATCCTCGACTGACAGCCGCGCTGCCTCCAGATGCGCCGGTCTCGTCATCACCGCTTGATATTCGATCATCAGCGGCACCGAGACCAGCAGCGCCAGGCGACGTTCGAGGGCCGCCACCAGTAGGCGACGTGACGCTCCGCCCTCGCTGCGGATTGCGGCAACCATCGTCGTCGTGTCCAGGACCACCCTCACAGCGCGATATAGGATATCGCCGGCAATATTGCAATATAATCTGCAGCTCGATACGACACATCCGTCTCAAAGACTGAAACAGACGATGGGTGGCTCTGAGCCAGTCGCGACGGCCGGCTGCCTATCGCTCACTATCGAGATGCGCCATCTGCGCCGGATCATAGCGCTGGCCGGCAACTTGCTCGGCCGGCATCGCGGCATCGATCTCGGCCAGGGCTGCGGGATCGAGCCGCAGCTCCAGCGCGTCCAACGCCTCGGCCAGCCGCTCGCGCCGGCGGGTTCCGATCAGCGGCACGATCGTCGGATCGCGCGACAGCACCCAGGCAATAGCGGCCTGCGCCGGCGTTGCGCCGTGCGTCGCCGCAACCGCCCGCAGTTTCCCTGCGAGCGCGAGATTGCGCGTCAGATTATCGCCCTGGAAGCGCGGCAGACGAGCAGACCGAATATCGCCTGCGGTACCGGCGAGTGCGGTTTCGCCACCGATCAGTCCGCGGGACAGTACGCCGTAGGCGGTGACACCGATCCCGAGATCGCGACACGTGGGCAGGATCGCAGCTTCGATTCCGCGACTCATCAGTGAGTATTCGATCTGCAAGTCGCAGATCGGATGTACCGCGGCGGCGCGGCGGATCGTCTCCGCGCCGACCTCGGAGAGGCCGATATGCCGCACATACCCGGCACGGACCAGTCCGGCGATGGCCCCAATCGTGTCCTCTATCGGCACTGCCGGGTCGAGTCGCGCCGGACGGTAGATATCGATGTAATCCGTGCCGAGCCGCGTCAGCGAGTGGGCCAGGAAGTTGCGCACAGCTTGCGGCCGTGCGTCGTTGCCGCCCCACCCGCCGTCCGGCGCGCGCAGTGCACCGAACTTCACCGACAACACTGCTTGCTCGCGCCGTCTGCCGCGCAGCGCGTCGCGCAGCAGCAACTCGTTATGTCCCATGCCGTAGAAATCGCCGGTATCGAACAGAGTGATCCCGGCCTCCAGCGCAGCGTGGATCGTGGCGATGCTTTCCGCCTCATCGGCAGGGCCATAGCTGCCTGACATGCCCATGCACCCAAGCCCGACTGCGGATACCGCGGGACCGGTCCGGCCAAGCTGTCTGGTCTGCATGTTGTCCCTCCTGAGCGGTCCGTGGTTCAGGTTCACTGCTGCCCCGGCTCGTCCCACGGCGGCGTTTCGGCCGCGCCGGCGCCGAGCTTAACCCCGCCATCCGGCTGCGGCACGATGATGGGTTTCACCACCACCTCGGCGGTGCCGTTCTTCTTCATGTTGAGATTCTCGGCAACCGCCGGGCTGACGTCCAGCACGCGTCCATCCACGTGCGGGCCGCGGTCTTCAACCGACACGATCGCCGATTTCCCGGTCTCGAGATCGATCACCTTGGCCGTGGTGCCGATCGGCAGCGTCTTGCTCGCCGCGACATTTGCGCGCGGGTTGAAACGATGCCCGTCAGCCATCCTCCTGCCGTCGAAATGCCGGGCGTAATACGACGCCCTGCCGATTTCCTTCCGGCCGGAATGATCGATCGGCGGATGCCTGCTGTGCGGGACCGGCACCGGCGGAAGCTGATCGAGCTGGATTGCCTGCTGCACGGCCGGTGCAACAGGCGGCGTCGCCGGCGGTTTTGCCGCGACCGGCGGCGGCTTCGCGACCGGCATGGCGCATGCTGTCAGCCCTATCGCAGTGCACAGGCTGGCCAGGCGCCGGAGGCCGGAGGCGCGACAAGCCCCTCCCCACACCTTCCGTTAGCCGAGATGACTGGCGAAAAAGGCGAGCGTCCGCTGCTGCGCCAGGTCGGCATCCGGTTTGCTGAAGCTGCCACGCTCATCGCAACCGAACCCATGTTCGGCGCCGGGATAGACAAACACCTCAACGTTTGGCTGCGCGGCGCGGATCGCCTCCACGTCGGTCATCGGAATGGATTGATCCTTCTCGCCGAAATGCATCTGCACCGGGCAGTTCGGCGTCTCGTTGCGGGTCGCGGCGATGCCGCCGCCGTACCAGCAGGAAGCGGCAGCGAAGGACTGTGCGCGTGTCGCACCCCACCACGAGACCGTCCCGCCAAAGCAATAGCCGACGATGCCAAGCTTCTTGCCGGCAAGATGTTTTGCCGCTGCCTGCACGTCGGCGATCACGCCGGCATCGGTGAGCTTCATCCGGTAGCCGCGGCCGGCGGCCACATCATCCTGGGTGTAGGCGAGCTCGACCCCGCGCTCGACTCGGTCGAACAGCGCCGGGGCGCACACCGCATAACCTTGGGCGGCGAAGCGGTCGACAACGTTTCGCATGTGGTGGTTGACACCGAAAATCTCCTGGATCACCACAAGCCCCTTCTTCGCGTCGCTCGGGCCGGCGACATAGGCGGAGAGCCTGTGGCCGTCAGCAGCCGTCAGGCCAATGGTGCTGCCCATGGTTTTCCTTTCCCTCGTGTTAAATCGGTGTGCGCTCGACTGCGGTACAGCCGGGCAACTGGACGGCGGATAGCGCGAGCCGCCGAGAACGACGGCTTCGAGTGTCGGCAAGCCCCGCAACTGATCGCTATTTGTTGTGCGATCTGCTGTTGCACGGCAACGACGCTGATGATGATAGGGGCGAATCACGAGTGACGGCAAGGAGGTGCACGATGGCGCGAGACCACAGGTTCGAGACGCGGCGGCTGCTGCTCGCCGGCGGTCTGGGCGCGATGGCAGCGGGGCTTGTCGCGCAGGCTGGCGCGGCGCAGCAGCCGACGAAACTGGCCAAGAACGTGGTGATGTACCAGGATCATCCGAAGGGTGATCAGAAGTGCAGCATCTGCACGCATTTCCTTCCACCCAATGCGTGCCAGATCGTCGCCGGCGACATCAGCCCGAACGGCTGGTGTGGCGTGTTCACGGCGAAGCAGACGTAGTATTCTTATGCAGGGCGGCCTGGTCGCGCGGGGCGGGTCTTGTTTTCGTCGGTAACGGCAGTCAGAATTGCATCGCGGTCGTATCGGAAAAGAAAATGGCACTGAACCTGCATGAACGTTTCGCGCGCACACCGCTCGGCTTCTTTCCCTCGCCCGTCCATCCGCTGAAGCGGCTGTCGCGGGAGCTTGGAGTCGAGGTCTGGGCGAAGCGCGACGACGTGTCCTCGGGCCTGGCGTTCGGCGGCAACAAGATCCGCAAGCTCGAGTGGCTGGCGGCGGATGCCGTGCGGCAGGGCTGCGACACGCTGGTTTCGATCGGCAACATCCAGTCCAACCACACGCGGCAGGTGGCGGCGGTCGCCGCCGCGCTGGGGATGCGCTGCCGCCTGGTTCAGGAGGAGTGGACCAAGTGGGACGATCCCACTTACGACAAGGTGGGGAATATCCTGCTCTCCCGTCTTATGGGTGCGGAGACGTTGCTGGAAGGCGAGGGCTACTCGACCTCGGTCAAGCCAACCTGGGAGCGCGCGTTGGAGCAGGTGCGGGCCGAGGGCGGCAAGCCCTATGCGATTCCGGCCGGCGCGTCCGATCATCCGCTGGGTGGTCTGGGCTATGCGGCGTTTGCCGATGAGCTGGCGCGGCAGGAAGCGGAGCTGGGCGTGTTCTTCGACGTTGTCGTCACTGCGACCTGCACGGGTTCCACGCAGGCTGGCATGGTGGTCGGGTTTTGCGCGCAGGGCCGCGAGCGCCGTCTGATCGGCATTGATACCGCGGCCGACGCGGCAATGACGCGGGTGGCGGTGGGCAAGATCGCTGCGGCCACAGCGGCGCTGATCGGCATGAACCGGGAGATCCGCGACCAGGATATCGTGGTCGATCCGCGCTTCGCCGGCCCGGATTACGGCTTGCCAGATAGGGCGACAATCGAGGCAATCCGGATGGCTGCGCGGCTGGAGGGTATGCTGACCGACCCTGTGTATGAGGGAAAGTCGATGGCCGGCCTGATCGCGATGGCGCGCGCGGGAGAGATCGGGAAGGGCAGCAAGGTGCTGTACGTTCACCTGGGCGGCGCCCCGGTGCTGAGCGCCTACCACAAGGCTTTCGACTGATGCCGACGTCTGTCAGGGCGGTTCTATGTTCTGGTTAATGGCGTTGGGGTGAGAAGCAGTGCCAATTCCTCGATCGCATGTGCAACCACCTCCGCATAGTGTGAGAAATCCGTCGCCGGATCTCTGAGACGATCTTCAGGTGGTAAGCATTTCATTAGAAATGTAATCGCAGGCATTGCCGCTGGACGCATCCTCAGCCCCTCCAGGACGACCCCGGGTTGCTTGACGAGCGGCCCCGCGGCGGATTAGGCGTGACCAGAAACCATTCAAGAAAGCGAGGTCAACCATGATGAGACGCAGCCTTCTGCTGGGGCTCGCTTGCTCCGCCGTGTCCGCCCTGGCGGCATCGGCCTGGGCAATGTCCGGCGCAGAGGTCCTGAAAAGACTCAATCTCGACAACGATCAAACTTTGGAAATCACAGAGGTGATCGATGCCGCAACCAAACTGTTCAATCAACTCGACACGGACCATGACAAGACGCTCGATCGCAAGGAGACGGCAGGGAGGCTAACCGAGGCCGATTGGAAGGCCGTCAACAGGGACAACGACAACACCCTGGAGTTGGACGAATGGCTTACGATCGTGCGGCACCGCTTCAACGCCGCTGACGCCAACAAGGATGGGAAGCTCACCGCTCATGAGCTGGATAGCCCGGCCGGACAATCGCTCGTGCTGGTGATCATCAAGTAACCCCGGGATATCTCGTCCGTCGCAGTCCGATCACACGGGCACGACTCGAGTCTTCGACGCCGCCATACGGTCGAAACAGATGACACGAAGATCCTTGGGTCGGGAGTCGTCGCCCGTGGATGGGGGTGGTTCCAGCACGCGAAGCGACGAGTGGTCACAGAGGAAGGGCCACCCGTGCAGAGTGGCCCCGGAAGTTGGGAAGAGGTACTTAGCGTAGTAGCAACCCGAGACGTCACGCAACACGTTTTTCCCGAGCGGCCGGCATGTTTGATCAGATATTCCGTATGCCGGTGCATAAAATGCTGCCGTCGATGCACTTTCTGCAAAGGTTCCGGCACTTTTTGCAATTGACGGAGAGGGTGCCGCTCTATTAGTTCATTATTTCGAATGACTGGCCCGACTGGGATCTTGAATGCCGCGTTGGGTTGGGGAACCATTGGGCTGCCAAGGGGGAGCGCGCAGAAAACTTCAGGAAGATAGCCGAGCTGAATGAGCGCACCCCTGTGGCGACGGGCGGGAAACCGCAGCGGTTCACTGTGGAGTTCAGGCCCAAGATTGGCAAAAGCGGAAGGGGCAGCGCCGTGTTGCCACTGAACCGCGTTAAGGGAGGGATGACGGTGACAGCACGCATGAGTCGAGCGCTGTCGATGTGGGCGGCCGTGGCCGGCGCGGTCGTTTTGGCCTGTGGGGGACTAATCCCGCGGAGCGCCGGCGCCGACCAGCCGCTCGTGCATTACAACGCCAACAGTCGGGACTACTGGGAGCATCCACCGGCCGACTGGTATATGGGCGACGAAACGGCTGCGCAGCATGGCGAGCGACCCTATCCCGCGCAGCCGATGCCGACGCCGCATGACGAATTGGTGAAGCTTGTCTCCGAGAACATCAAGCTTCAGCCGGGCTTCCGCATCGAAGTGCTGGCCAGCGGCGTCGATTGCGCACGCCAGATGGTTTTTGGCAGTGATGGCACGCTCTACGTTGGTTGCTGGAACGATCACGTCTTCGCACTCAAAAAGGAGAATGGGCAGTGGGTGTCGAAGATTATCATCAAAGGTCTGCGGATGCCGACCGGCGTGGGTTTCTACAACGGTGCACTCTACGTTGCCGATATCGACAAAATCTACAAATATCCCGACATTGCCAATAACCTGGACAATCCGAAGGGCGAAATCGTGTACAGCGATTTTCCGCCATACACTTCGCACGGCTGGAAATACATGGTGGCCGACCCGGAGATGCCAGGCTGGTTTTATATTCCAGTCGGTCCCCCCTGCAACATTTGCATGCCGCCGTCGGGAACGGCTCAGTACCGTCATGTGAATCCTGACCAGGGCCTATCGGAAGTGGTGGCGCTGGGCCAACGGAACAGCGTCGGCGGCGATGTGGACCCGCGTAGCGGCCAGTTGTGGTTCTCTGAAAATGCTCGCGATTGGATGGGCGACAATATCCCTTCCGACAAGCTTAATCATCTGACGAGGTATGGCGAGCACTTCGGTTACCCGTACTGCCATCAAGGGGATATCCCTGATCCAAAATTCAACATGGGGCACAAGTGCGATGAGTTTACCCCGCCTGTGCTCAATCTCGGCCCGCACGTGGCGCCACTCGGAATGAAGTTTTATACGGGAAACAGCTTCCCCCCGGAATATCGCAACAATATTTTCCTGGCCGAGCACGGCGGCTGGAACCAGCGCATTCACACCGGTGCGCGGATCGTACGGATTCAGACGGACGTGGACGGCCAGCACGTCTCGGCCGAGCCATTCGCCTGGGGCTGGATCAAGGACAATAAATACTGGGGACGTCCCGACGACATCGTAATCAGCCCCGAGGACGGGTCGTTGCTAATCTCCGACGATCAGGCGGGTGCGATCTACCGCATCTGGTATGCAGGCGAATAGCGGTTGTCTTCTCGCAGACTTGGGCCTCACCCAGACTCCCTGAACTCCTCCCTACTACTCTGGGTGAGGCTGCCTTCTTTAGACCATATGAGAATTGGTAACAATGAGATGGGCCTTCGGGGCTGTCGCGCCGCTGATAATGGCCATTCCGGTCTTGGCCGCGGCAGCGGATGGTAATGCCGCCGCAGGGAAGGCCAAAGCGGAAGCGGCTGGCTGCGTTGCCTGCCACGGCACTGCCGGCATCGCCGCCGGTGCGGGAGTCGCCGCTTATCAGGGCGTTCCCAACCTGGCAGCCGAGCCCGACCTGTTTATTCAATTTCAGTTGGTGTTCTTTCGCAACGGCGTTCGAAAGAACGAGATCATGAATGCGACGGCGAAATCCCTCAGCGATGAGGACATTCGCAACCTCGGCGCCTATTTTGCCTCGCTGCCAGCCACAGAGCCTCCCCCCGGGACCGATCCCGCCCCTGACGAGACAGAATTAGGGGGAAGAGTGGCGAATGCGATCCATTGCACCAATTGTCATGGCGACCACTACGAAGGGGTGGACAATATCGCGCGTCTCGCCGGCCAGTGCGAAGACTACCTGTACAAGGCGCTGCGCGACTTCAAGTCGGGTGTCCGCACCACGACGGGTCCTGTAGGGATGGCAGATGTCCTGTACCCGCTGGGCGATCCGGAGATGAAGGCACTTGCTCATTATTTGTCACGCCTTCGCTGAGGCAGCGAAGGCCCGGGTTCTGGCCTGGCCTTGCGCCGCGATCGGCAGAGGGTGCGAAGTCCGCAGCGAGGGGCGCGTCACGAAAGGAGCCTCAAGCATGAAATGGATTGCGCTCGCCGTGGCAACGGGGCTCGCGTTTGTCAGCAACGCTGCGTCGGCCGACGATGCGACGAGGCGACTTGCCCAGCTCTTCGCCGATGCCTGCCTGGCCAACTTCGGCCATCTCGACAAAGTCGAGGCCTGGGCGGCCGACCGGCACCTGGCGCCCATCCTCAACCCCAAGGCAGTCGCGGTATTCGCGGGGCAGCCGAACATGGACGGTACGATGCGCTCGGTGGCGGGCGGTGGCATTCCCGGATCGGGCAGGGCTTGGGCGGTAGGCGATGGGTCGGGTCATTTCGTGCTCGCGACGCGCGTCGATCCCGAATCCTGCGTCGTATGGGCGCAGAAGGCCGACCCGACGGAAGTCGAGGCGGCTTATAGCAGAGTGGTCGAAGACGCCTCGAAACCAGGGACCGACGTTAAGCTCGTTGAGGACAAAAATGCCGACATTCCCGACGGACGCGTGCACATTCGCGTGTACCGGGTTTGGTCGGGATCAGCTCTGACCGGTGTAGCCTTGGCCATGGCTGCCGTAAGCCGTCCGGGCGGCCCGTTTCAAGCGATGCTCGAGACGCAGCGGGTGATAGCTCTCGACGACACCATCAATCCGATGGTGCCGCTCGCCCCGCCTAAGAACTAGGGCAAAGTTCAGCGCGGTGATCGCTTCAAGTGACAGGCTCGCTCCCAGTCGAAGAAGCGGGGCAACGCACACGACAGCTCCCGCTCGGCTTATATCCGCAACGTCGCCCCTGCGCAGCGCGCATAACCAGCCACCGCCACCGCAGCACCGACAAGGCCCGGACGCCCGATCGCGTTGTGCATTGCCATTACGGCCTTCATTCCGATGTCCGACGCAGAAAATGCGGAGTTTTTTGCACTTTTTGCAATCGACGGAAGAGACAGCGCTGTGATAGAACTAAGTACTTTGATTCGCTGCGTGGTTCCGCCTGTGGTTGATGCTGTGTTAGGCCGCATTGAACTGGGGCGCGCCCGTATTGGCACTCGTGTGCCATCCAAAAAAGGAACTGACTGGGAGGGATGCTTGAGACATTGGGCGATGGTCTGTCTGCTGGCTATGCTGCTTCCCGGTTCCGCGTTCGCGCAGGTGCCTGGCTCCAGGTCTCTGCCGGGGACAGTCTTCGCGCCGGCGCCCGATCAGCCTGCACCAGGTGGACCACCCGGTCTGGCCGCCGGGCCCGCTGCTCTACTTCAGATGAATATCTAGTGCCGTCATGCGACTCGCCGCCATCTTCCTTGCTGTCCTCTCGACACCGGCGCTGGCCTTGCCGCCGGCCGGGATCTATCCGGGCGACCCCGAGCATCTCTGGTGGGAATGTCACGTTCAGCCTGCAACGAAACTTATCTGCTGCCGTGAGTCCGATGGCCACGTCCTGGGTGACAATGAATGGCGGGCGGTCGAGAAGCCGGAGGGCGCACGCTCCTATCAGGTCTACGTCGGCGCCAAATGGTACGATGTTCCCCCCAACGCCGTTATCAATGATTTTCGCCACTGCGGGCACGAGCCCAATTTGGCGCACCGGCCCATGGCGAAAGTCTGGTACGCCCCAACCTGGGGTATGGACAACAAGATCATTGACATCCGAATTTACTGTTTTATCTCCGGCACGATGTACTGATCGGTTGACTGCCGGTCAGCGCGGTTCGTTCTCTTGCAGCCTCTGCCTGGTCACGCTCGCCGGCGATGACAACGTTCTCGCATGTCGTGGGGCCGCGCGGGACAACATGGTCGAAGGTCAGATCGTGCGCCGGATGCCGTTCGCCGCGATACAGACAGACCCGGCAAACACGCTAGGTGGAGAGGCGGATGATAACTTCCTCCTTGCCGATCGAAAGCAGGACGCCGGAGCTTGTGCTGTAGAGGTGCATGATGACGCCGGCGTTGTTCTGCAGCCACAACTGACCTTGGCCGCTTTGAGACAAGCCGGCTGAACCGCTTCCCTGGGTGTAGCGGCCCTCGAACTGCTGGGGGTCAGACAGTTTGTAAACTTCGCCCGACGCGGTGATGCGGTCGGCGCCGCCGGGTCCCATGACGGAGCCGATCAGGCGGAACGGATAATTCTGACCGTTGAAGGTCAGTGTGCCGTCGCCTCCACCAACTCCGGCAACGAAGGTCTCCGTCAGTGATACCGTCGCTGACGGCGTCAGGCCCTGGATGCTCTGCGAGTTGGGGACGTTGAGCGCGGAACATCCGGCGGCCCCGAGCATTGCCGTGACCGCAACGGCTTGGAGTCCCGCGGCCAATATGTTCGCATTGGTTCGGTTCATTGTTTTCTCCCCCTGGTAATATCCTGAGAACCAGGTGAGGGACCCCGCTAGGGGGACCCTCACCGGCCACGATTCGGCGACGACTGTCGCGCCCCTAATGGTTGGCGCTGCTGCCAGCCTCCTGAAGATGGCGGAGAACCTCGTCCAGGTTGAATGCAGCCGGTTTCTGGCGTGGCGGGAATTTCACGAAGTCCTCGATCTGCGTCGCCACGACCGCCTGCATCTGGTAGACGATCGGGATGTGATCGAGCACCCAATCCCAGTAGGTGTTCGAGTTCTCATCCGCTCGCTCGAAGGGGTCGCGGCGCAGGTTGAACATCTTCGGCGCCCTCAGTTTGACGAACGGCTCGAACCAGCACAGCAATTGCTTCGCTCTCTGCTCCATCAGCACGACTTTCCAGTCGCCCATCCGGATCGCCAGGATGTCGCCGTCGTCGCTGATGTAGAAGTGGGACTTCCTGGGGCTCTCCTTGGTTTCGCCAGTCAGGTAAGGCAGCAGATTGTAGCCGTCGATATGGACCTTGAAGGTCTTGTCTCCGGACTTGTGGCCTTCGAGCAGCTTCGCCGAGATGTTCGGGTCTCCCGCAGCAGCGACAAGCGTCGGCAGCCAGTCCTGGTGAGAAGCAATGTCGTTCAACACCGTGCCTGGCTTGATCTTCCCAGGCCAGCGCACGAAGATTGGCACTCGCCAGCCGCCTTCCCAATTGGTGTTTTTCTCGCTGCGGAATGGGGTGATCCCGCCATCCGGCCACGAGTTATAGTGCGGGCCGTTGTCGGTGGAGTACATCACGATCGTATCGTCGGCAATGCCAAGCTCGTCGAGCTTTGCCAGCATGCGGCCGATATTCTCGTCGTGGGCGACCATGACATCGTTATAGAAGCCCTGACCGCTCTTGCCCTTGTGTTTTTCGGCGCAGTGGGTGCGAAAGTGCATGGCGGTCGTGTTGTACCATAGGAAGAAGGGCTTTCCTTCCTTGTGCACCTTGTCGATGAAATTCAGGGCGTGTTCGGTGACCTCCTCGTCGATCGTTTCCATCCGTTTTTTCGTCAGCGGACCGGTATCCTCGACCCGCTGCCCGCCCTTGCCGTCCGTCCAGCTATGCAGCACGCCCCTGGGTCCAAACCGCTTCTTGAACTCCGGGTTCTTCGGGTAATCGGGCAGCTCCGGCTCTTCTTCCGCGTTCAGATGGTACAGATTGCCGAAGAACTCATCGAAACCGTGAACGGTCGGCAGGAACTCGTCCTTGTCTCCCAGATGGTTCTTGCCGAACTGGCCGGTGGCGTAACCTAGCGGTTTCAGCAATTCCGCAATCGTCGGGTCCTCCGCCCGGAGTCCGACATCGGCGCCGGGCATTCCCACCTTGGTCAGGCCGGTGCGGATCGGATTCTGGCCGGTGATGAAGGCGGCCCGTCCCGCCGTGCAGCTTTGCTGCCCGTAGTAGTCGGTGAAGGTACATCCTTCGTGGCCGATACGGTCGATGTTGGGGGTCCGATAGCCCATCTGGCCTCGGTTGTTGTAGCTGATGTTCCACCAACCGATGTCATCACCCCAAAGGATCAGGATGTTGGGTTTGCCTGTTTTAGCCATCTCGATCTCCTCCATTATAAGCTAACCCCGGCCCACTTTATCCTGCCAGCAAGACCGGCTTATAGCGCTAATTCGATTACTGTCGCGCCATAGCGATGCGGATGGCCTCCTCCGGCGAGACCAGGTGATCCACGTTCTCGGCCGCTTCATCTATGGCGAGCTGCACTCCCTTCACCCTTCCATTGAATCCATTACCTCGCGAGCCGTAGTCCGGAGAGACTGGGGAACCGCTGTCCTCGCCGACATCGCATCCGTCGTCAGCAGAGAAGACCATCGCCTGGGTCATTGGGACAGCTCCCTCACCGACCTTCTTGCCATCGACGTACAGCGTTACCCCGCCGCCTTTGCCAAGACCGCCGCCGGCATAGGCAAACTCCATACGTACCTGGTGCTCCCCGGCCGGCAGCGGTTCGGTCGCCTCAGCGAAGAACTGGTGCACTCCCGCCAAATTATAGCAGTATTTTAGCTTGCCCTTCTTAGCGTAAAGGCTCCAGCCGCCAATGTTCGCGCCCTGGGCGATGATCACACCCTCGGCCCCCGACTCCGGAACCTCGATTTCGGCGGTGACGGAGTGGGACTTGTTCTTGATGTTCAAGACGCAGTTTTCCGAGAGGCGCCCCATGCCTTGGAAAAGCAACTGTGTGTTCCCCTTGATCAGCACCGGGCGTCCGGCGGTATCTGGGTTTAGCTTCTCGGCGACCCGGTCATCGATCGGCAACACGTTATAGCGCGTCGCCTCAATCAGCCACAGCCGCTGCAGCTCGTGCAGCTTTTCCGGCATTCGCCGGGCGAGATTGTTAGCCTGGCTCCAGTCCTTGTTGGTGTCATAAAGCTCCCAGACGTCGTCATCCAGGGGCACCGTCTTCCGGCCGACAATCTGCCAAGGCGTGCCGTGCTTCGTCACCGCGGTCCAACCCTTGTGGTAAATGCCGCGGTTGCCGAACATCTCGAAATACTGCGTCTCGCGCCGCTCCGCGCCCTTGGCGTCATCGAACGAGTACAGCATGCTCACGCCTTCAATCGGCCGCTGATGTATGCCGTTGACAGAGACCGGCTCGGGCAATCCGGCCGCTTCCAGGATCGTGGGTGCCACGTCGATCACATGGTGAAACTGCGTGCGGATTTCGCCTTTCGCCTTGATGCCGTTGGGCCAGTGCACAATGGTGCCGTTCCGGGTCCCGCCCCAGTGGGAAGCAACCTGCTTGGTCCACTGATAGGGCGTGTTCATCGCGTGCGCCCAGCCCACCGCGTAGTGGTTGTACGACTCCGGCCCGCCGAATTTCTCGTATCGCTCCATCAGAAATTCCGGGGTCTCGAGGGCGGCCAGGCCGTTAAAGTTGGCCATTTCGTTGTAGGCGCCGTTCAATGTGCCCTCAGCGGACGCACCGTTGTCGCCGATGATATAGTAAATCAGAGTATCGTCGAGGATATTGAGCCTTCTCAAGGTATCGATCAGACGTCCGATGTGGTGGTCGGTGTATTCCAGGAATCCCGCGTAAACCTCCATCTGGCGGCGCAGGATCGGCTTCAGCGCCTCCGGCATGTCCTCCCAGGCCGGAATTTCCTGGTGACGCGCGGTGAGCTGGCAATCCTCAGGGACGACGCCCAGTTTCTTTTGCCGGGCAAGGGTCTCCTCGCGCAGCTTGTCCCAGCCCTGATCGAACTTGCCCTTGTATTTGTCCGCCCATTCCTTGGGCACGTGGTGCGGAGCGTGGGTCGCGCCGGGCGCGAAATACGCGAAGAACGGTTTGTCGGGCGCCAGCGCCTTCTGCTGCGCGATCCAGGTCATTGCTTTATCGGTCATGTCCTCCATGAAGTGATAGCCCTCTTCCGGCGTCTTCTTCGGATCGACCGGCGTCGTGCCATCGTAAAGTGACGGATACCACTGGTTCGCCTCACCACCGATGAAACCGTAGAAATACTCGAAGCCACCGCCGCCCGTGGGCCATGCATCAAATGGTCCTACTGGGCTGGTCTCCCAGACGGGCACTTCGTGACATTTGCCGAACTGCGCGGTCGAATACCCGTTGAGCTTCAGTGTCCGCGCGAGCGGCGAGATGCTGTTGGGCAATACGGAACTGTAGCCCGGCCCCCCGGTGGCGATCTCGGTGATGCCGCCCATCCCCGCGGAGTGGTGGTTGCGCCCGGTCAGCAACGCTTGCCGAGTCGGGGAGCAAAGGGCGGTATCATGAAAGCGATTGTACTTCAGCCCGCCCGCCGCGAGTTTTTCAGCAGTCGGTGTCTGGCACGGGCCGCCAAAGGCGCTGGACGAGCCGAACCCGGCGTCGTCGATCAGGATGATAAGCACGTTAGGCGCACCCTTAGGCGGCCGTAACTGCTCGATAGCCGGGAATTTGGTGTCCGGATCTTTCGCGTCGTAGGTGATCAGCCCGGTTCGCTCGGGAGTGGCGATCGGAAGATGCGAACGATGTTTCTTGTCCTCGTTGCTCATCGACTGAAACCTTTCTCTATTGGACGCGGACGTCCCGGCCTCGGGCTTTCGGCGGTGGTCTGGGCAAGCAGCTACGTGAGGCGAAACAGCACAGCAAAGAAAGCGAACAGGCCAACGCAGATCAGGATAATGGCGACCGCCATGACGGGCGTTCGCATTTCCCCCTCTTGCACCCCGGCGACCGCGGCAAACGATCCGCTGCGCAGGTAATGAATCCCCCATCGGTACTGCCAGATCGAAATGAGAAGTGCCACGATGCCGCATGCAATCAGCGCCAGTCCCAACAAGTGAGGCGCGTCTGGCAGATAGGCGGCACGGGCGCCGGGAACCTGCTGCAAGCGATCGAGGTACTGCACGATCGCGAAACCGAAGCCAATCAGCGCCACCGCAGTGCGCAGCCACGACATCATCGTGCGCTCCACACTGAGCCGGGTGCGGATCCAGCCAAAGTGGGTGTCAGCAGTCACTCTGACTTCGAACCGCTCCGCGCCCGTTTTGGTAAGTGTCTCAGTCATGCATGGTGCCCTTCTACTGATGCTTCGCCGTCCCGCCGTCACCGGACCGGAGAGGCGGATGCCGGGCGCGCCATACACGCAAGACCAGACCCCGAACGACCACGTATGGGATGAATGCAAGCAGCATCACGACGATGAGTGCTTCGTTCGGATGGAAAGTGCCCAGCACGAGGAATTGGTAAATCGCGTCCATCGCGAGGCCGAGCAGAATGATCTTGGCGGTCGCGTTGAGTCCCTCCTGCAGCCGTCCGACACGCTTCTGCGGGTCGTGCAGGATGGTCCAAACATAGGGAGCACGGCTGGACCGCGCATCTCGCAGGCCATCGTGGATCGCGGCGATCGCCGCCATCGACGGTTGCAGGATGAAACGGAACTTCATCGGGCCACCGGGCCGCGCGACGAGGTTACGCCACACGCGTGGGAAGGTGCTCGCCGAAACGCCGTGCCATACCAGGCCGGCAATGGCCAGCAGGATGGCCAACACAATGACCACTCTGGCGAGTACGCCCAGGTCGGGTGAATCGGGGTTGGTTGTCACGCTGCGCACCCCGTCCTGCATGGCTAGGTTCGGACAACGCAGCGGAAACCGACGTGGCTCGTGCCGGTGTCAATCGGCTGCGCGTGTCGCGCTGCAGGGCGGTAGCGGCGGCAGTAATTCGGTGCGCAGAGATGCGAGCCGCCCTTGAGGACCTTGCGGGGAATTCGAGCCGATGCGTCGCACCGATCGTAACTGTCGGCCTGGGGCCCACCCCTCGGATTCTCCGGAATGCAGCAAGCCTTCGGCGCATCCGCTGCGTGCCGGACCGAGTACCAATCCGCGGTCCATTCCCACACGTTGCCGATCATATCGACCAGGCCGAAGCCATTGGGTGGAAAAGCCGAGGCGGCGTGAACACCAGCGACCCAGGCTTCAGCATGTGCGGCAGTGCGCCCGGATAGTCTTTTGGGTCCGGAGCGATTTCGGCGACGGTGACATAGCCGGTCGCTTGGACAAACGCCCGGAACTGGCGGTTCGTGACCGGCGTGCGATCGACCCAAAACGAGCTGACCGTCACGCGATGGGCTGGCGCCTCTTCCGGGTAATGATGGTCTGATCCCATACGGAATACGGACCATGTCGGAGAACGCCCGCTGTTCGTCGGCCGGTTGTTGCCGGGCTACCTGCGAACTCATCCCGTCATCCTGCTGAGCATGGCCACACTCCCGGTTAGACCGGACGCTCGCGGACAGCGACGTCCGGCGCCCGGCTGACGAAAAATAGCCGAACCACCTCGTGCTCCCCGAGCACACCCCCGAGAGAAATGAACGCGGAATATGGGATCAAAATCAAGAACATGATCAAACAAACCGAGAATGCCTGGAGGAATGTCGAACCGACGACGTGAGCAAGCGATTCGATCGCCGGCCGGTGATGCAGCAGGCCTACGAACAACTCCTCGAACGTCGTCAGAATAAGCAGCAGGATAAGGAACGTGAAGGCGTGGTAGAGTGTCGGCCAGATAAGCGGTTGGTCTCCGAAGCGCTTGCCGAGGTGCAGTGCCCGGCCAACAAGTATGAATTTGGCGAGGAGGAGTGCCTTTACGGCGGCAATTCCCCACATGGCATAGCCGACACCCACTTGCTGCAACGTGGCGCTTTTGAACAGCACCACCGCCCCAATGCAGATATAAAGATAGAGGGAAAGAGCCGCGAGTTCCTTGAATTCGCTGATCGCCTTTTGGACCGTCTTGCGCGAAGTGTGCCCCGCCACTTCACCCCCCGGTGACATCGTCATTGTTCATTTCCTCCTTGCCGCGGCTATGCATCGAACGGGAACAACCGCGTCCAGTCGTTCTTCATGCTGATGATAACCCAGCCCTGCTTCATCGCGACGTCGTACATCGCTTGGCCGAATGTGCCGACCGTGGTGTCGGGCAGCCCCTGCGCAGGGCCGTACGCGTACTCGCGTTCCGCGTCGTCGTGCAACACCACGGCCGACAGACGCAGCCCGCTGCCGGCCTTCACATACTCCAGCATCTGCTGGTCGTCGGACGACGAGTTGCCGAAAGCCGCATAAGGCCGCCGACCGTATAACAGCCAGAAGTTCTCAAGCTTCCCGGCCCCCAGGTTGTTCAGAATGAGCCTCGGCTCCCGGGTCAGGATCGGCCGATGGTCCTTGTCGTAGCCGTATCTGAACGCCTGTTCGGTTCCGCAGACCTGTTCCGGCGGAATGCCGTAGACCTTGTCGGCGTACTCGCGCACAAAGCCCGCGCTACCGCCCGTCGCAATGAAGGTCCGATAGCCGTTGGCGCGAAAATGCTGCAGCACCTCCAGCATCGGCTGATAGGCAAGATCCGTATAGGCGCGGTTCCAACGCGGATGCTTCGCCGTGGCGAGCCACTTTCCAACTTCATCCTGGAACGCCTCGACCGTCATGCCGCTCTGTGTCGCCAGCACGATCTCAAATATCTCGCGCATCGAGAGGTGCGCGATTGCGTCCCGACTGCCAGACAGCACGGCCTTGAACGGCTCGCGCTGTCCTAACTCCGGTTTCTCCTTCACCAGCGCCGGCACGTGGTCCAGACAGAAGACCACTTGCGTGTAAAGCGGGTGCTCCACCCACAGCGTGCCGTCCTGGTCAAACTCGGCGATACGCTCGGCGGGCGGCACGAAGTTCGGGCTCGACTGATCGGTTGTGTCACGGACGAATTTCAGTATAGCGTCCTTGGCTGCCCGGTCTTTCCAGGACGGCAAGGGATCACTGCCTGTCTGGGCGCGCGCCGAAACAGTTGCACCCGCCAGAACGGCAGCCGAAAACAGGCGGCGCGTCAGCATAGGATATCGGATCACGCTCCAGCCCTCCTGCGCCCTCGGCTAAGTCGGATTCGCCACCACCTCGTAGATCACGCTGCTGCCGCTGTAGAACGGCTGATACCAAGCGCCGCCGAACGAGAAGTAAGTCCTGCCCTTGATATTCTCATCGACCGCGCCGCTTGGCAATGTAGTCACCGTCGCTCCGATCGGTGGCGGTATCACCTTATATCCGTTCGGAACGGTCGAATAATAGGCCCCGCCGCAATCCAGATACGGAGTGCTAGCCTGATAGATGGTGGAGCAGGAGGGCGGAGGAGTTGAAACCACGGCGCCTTGCGGTGGAGGCACTACTTGATACTGCCCGCCGGCTGCGGCTGCATAATACACGCCGTTCGCGTAGTAGTATGGGGCTCCGGCCACCGAAATTGCAGCCGCGGCAACTGGAAGCGCGACGAGCGCGCCTATGGCCAGCCCGGCGCCGAACCCAGCGTCGGAATAATATCCGCCCCAACTACCACCCCAGTTGTTGAAGGTCGTATTGCGGTTGTATTGCAAGTTATTGGCTTCGTTGAAGCGGTTCGACTGGAGCGAATTGACCTCATTGTAGCGGTTCTGCTGCAACGTGTTCGCTTCGTTGAAACGGTTCTGCTGGTACTGGTGCGCATTCTGCTGAGCTTCGGGATGGTTCTGTTGGAACTGGCTCGCGTTGTGCTGATACTCGGGATGGCTCTGCTGAAATGCATCAGCATGCTGGGTATAGGCGCTGCTGTTGTGGACGCTGCCGAACCCACCGCGGCCGAACCCGGCATCGGCACTATGGTCCGAAAACCCGCCGTCGCCGAAGCGAGAACCGCCGCCCCACCCGCCATGGAAGCCGCCGAAGCCTCCACCATGGAAGCCGCCGAACCCGCCGCCGCGAAATCCGCCGAACCCGCCACGGAATGCCACCGCCTGATCTGCGCTGAAAACAAGGCAGACAGCGACCGCCGCCCCTGCCAGCCCCACAAGGGCTGACTTCGCGTCGTAAGAAGACCACTCGGTCATCGGCATCCTCCCGCGGTCACCTGGGGCCTGCGCTGGCAACGACTGGTGCGAATGGAATCTCCTCCGTCCCTGGTGGCAGGTACGGGGTGAACACGGGCTCGGCAATGCGGGGGTCAAAATTCCAGTCGGTGAACACCGCGCTGAACTGTGGCTGCGAGGGTTGCGTCTTATATGTAATGACCAGCTTGCATGGAGTCAGTTGTGGGCCGGTGTCGATCCAGATCTGCCAGTCGATGTCCTTCTCCACAAAAGCGAGCGAGTCGCAGCGTCTGCCATTCACATCGGTCGCGCCGAGATAGATCCCGAATTGGATGTTTCCCCGCGTGGCGTGGTACGGATCGCGGTAGAACAAATCGGCAAGCGGCGGAGAGAAGCCCAACTCTTTGATGACCTTCTCCAACATCGCGTCGATGTCCGGCGGCGCAGTCTCCACGGCATAGAACGGCGTGGCGGGATCGTACAGCGTCACCGACTTGCCGTTGTACCAGAACTGCCGGTCGCCCAGGTCGCCGCTCCATTCTACATACAGCCCGCCCGGTCGTTGCAGGGCGACATCCTCGGCCGCTTCGTATTGCAGCTTTTGGCCCGATGGCAGCACTTGGTCGAAGGTGATGTCGGCGTGGAAGGTGAATTCGGTCGCCGACCCGACATAGGCGCTCATCTGCTTCAGCAGCCGATCGGCCTGCTCCGAGACCACCGGCGCGGCGGTGCTCGCCGGAGACTGTGTGGTGGTGGGAGCGGCAGGGCTGTTTTGAGCCTCTGCCTTGTGTCCCCAGATCAGCGCGGGCACCACCAGGGATGCCGCCAACACCCAACCGCAACGCATCGATTCCTCCCCTCGTCGTCGCGCTACGCGCTATCCGAAAGTCTTGGGCCCCGTATCAGAGCGCTCGTAATAAGAGTCTTCAAAGCGACCAGTCTCGCCGCCGCGTTCGGCATCACTCGAACTGCAGCGACACCCAACGGAGTCCTGATGGCTCTGCGATCAGCATCGGGACAGATCGGCGTTGCAGCTTGCGTTCATCATCCAACGCCTTCTGCACGTCGGCCGGCGAACTGACTGCCGTGTCGCGAACCTGCTGGATCAGCGATCCCGCATTGATTTTGTCGTTTGCGGCAGAGCTTCCGATCGCCACGCCGGTGACCACGACGCCCGACTGTTGAGCCTTAAGCTTATACTTATCCCGAAGCTCGGGGGTGATGGACGCCATTTCCAGGCCAAAATTGGTCGTTGCCTCCGGCGGGAGTTGGGGTTTGGGCACACCGGGTTGGCCCAGGAACGTGGGATACGACTGGTTCGGAGGCAGTCCAGCAAGCGTGACGGGCGCTGTTTGCTCCATGCCGCGGCGCAAAAAGCCGACGTTGACGGTTGTTCCCGGCGGCGTCTCGACAACATCTCGCATCAGCGCACGGCTGTCTGCCGTGAAGTTGGACCCGAACGAGGTGATGATATCGCCGGGACGAAGGCCCGCCTGCGCGGCAGGGCTGCCATCGTCCACTTTCAGCACCAGGGATCCCCACGGCCCGGGCAGCGCATAGGCGTCGGCCAGATCGGGAGTCAGCGATTGGATCTGGGCACCCAGATAGCCGGGTCTGAGCTTGCCCGAATGGAACTCCCGTATGTGGGTCACGATGAACTTGGCGTCGTCGATCGGGATCGCCAGTCCGATGCCGATATTGCCTGTGCTCGTCGTGGTCGTGTAGAGGGCGGAATTGACCCCGACAACTTCGCCCTTGGTGTTGAACATTGGGCCGCCGGAGTTACCCTCATTGATCGCAGCATCGGTCTGCAGGTAATCGTCGAACGGGGTGAAGTGAAAGTCGCGATTGAGCGCGCTGATGATGCCGGTCGTTACCGTGCTGTTGAAGCCGAGCGGATTGCCGATTGCGATCACCGATTCACCCTGGCGCAGGGTGTCGCTGTCGCCCAGCCTGACCGCATGAAAGGGCTTGTCAGCGCGTATCTTGATGACGGCGATATCGCAGCAGATCGCCTCGGCAATCAGGTCTGCGGGATATTGACTGCCGTCGCTGGTAAGGGTGACTCTGAAGCTGATTCCGTTATGCACGACGTGCTTGTTGGTGACCACGTACCCGTCCGGGGTCACGATGAACCCGGTGCCATACCAGATGCTTTTATCGGGCTGGGCGACCTGCGCCATGATTGACTGTCCCGGCGGGACGTGAACGGCCTCGTAGCGTGTCGTGGTAATGTTGACCACGCTCGGCAGCAGAGTAGCGACAAGGTCTGGAAGGTCGGGATCTGTGGTTCCAGCCGCCTCGGCTTTCGGGACAACCCATGGCCTCGTTATGGGCACGACGGCAGCAGAAACCGCGATGGCCGCTGCCAGCGCAATCGGGCCACCTGTCACAATGCTCGTGCGCTTCACCTCTCTACCTCCATTGATGGGGGAAGACCCGGATCGGGGCACCGCGGTTCATCAAACCCAGCCTGATAGCACTGCCCCTGAATGCAGTTGGCTATGCAAATACGGAAGAATCGGCCGGTTCCGGTTCGGTAGAACAGGAAATCAGGGGCGCAAGTTAGATGATCCAATAGCGCGTCCGAGGCTCATTTGGGGGAATTCTCCAAAGGCATCCCGATACGCTGTCATGAAATGATGAAGCTCCGCAAATCCCAGGCGCCTCATTGCCTCGGTCCCGTCTCCGGTGATCGGATCGACGTGCAGCAGCGCCCGGCGCACGCGCTCCAGGATGCGCAGGTGCAAATACCGCCCTGGTTCCATGCCGAGCAATGCGAGGCAGGCGGTCCTCAGCATGCTCTCGGAAACGCCGATCGCTTCGCACAGCTCCACCAAAAGCGGCGGCCGATCGAGATGGCTTGTCAGCTCCTGCTCCAACTGCGCCAATACCCCGGCGTGGCGGCGCATGACCGGGGGTTCACCACGTGGTTCGCCATTCGCCAGGCAGCTCACCAGTGCCCAAATCAGGTCCTGCTCGACGGCGCGGGCGACCGCCGGGTGCTCGATTCGGCTCAAACTCGTCTCGGCGAGCCGCATTGCCTCGGCGTGCAACCGGAGCAGTTGCCTGCGATCGGCGGATTGCGGGCACAGGATTCGGCCAAATGGCGGTGGCACCACATCCTGTTCGGCCAACGTCCTGCCATAGGCCCGCAGCCAGGCGGGTGATAGCGCAATCGACCCCCATGCCGTCGTATTGGTCGTGCACTGGTGAAATCGCTCGGCCCGGCCGTGGAAGACAATGTCCCCCATTCGCACCTGAACGCCGTCGCAAATCAGCGTCGAGGTCCGGTGCGTCGGGAAGATAATGAACACCCGTTCTGTCGGCAGGGAGACATAGGCGATACGAGGCATGGTTTCCCGCGCGAGCAGCAAGTACAAATCGGTCAATTCCATCCAGGTCAGGCGTGCACGGAAACGTCCCGCGCGCGTGACCAGGAATTCGGTCGCCGCCGGCAGGTGCGCTTGGAAGGCGTCGGCGTCGGCGAAGAGAGCTGAGCCGCTGCCCCCCATCGGCCGCCCCTTTGCACTCTATGGTGTCACATTTGTCGTCGTCGCATCACCGATGCGCTTCGAAACACCAGAAATTGCGCGGACAGTGTGCGCGGTGCCTATGCACAAACGGAAATCAGGTCATCGAACTGCCCGATTCTGAAGGCCGGCCGAGCGCCAGGCGGGCGCCGCAGTGTCGCGGACGGGGATTCGCCAAAGATTTGCCGATACGATACAGCGAACCGCCCCAGCTCCCCAAAGCCATGGTCGTTCGCTATTTCAGTGACGGTGCTTTTCGTTCCGTCGGCCAGGGCGAGAGCACGCCGCGCGAGATGCATGCGCCGCAGCCAGAGATATCGGTGCGGGCTCATTCCCAGGTGCTCCTGGCAATGCTGGCGAAGCGTCCGATCAGTAACGCCAATCGCGGCACAAACCTCGGAGAGGTAAAGAGGTTCGTGCTGGTTTGCCTCAAGCAACTGTTCCAGCCGACGCATGACGGCAAGCCGCTTGCGGCTGGGGCGGGAACTTTCCTCCGTTGCCGGATCGGTCAGGCAGGCGATCATGGCGCGGACCAACTGCTGCTCCACCGCTCTGGCCACTTCGGGATGCGCGAGAATGTCGGGAGCCGTAGCGGCGAGATGAGCAGCGGCACTGTGAAGATTCAGCAGCCGCGACATCAGATGGGGTGGCGGCCGGGCCACATGCACCGTCGCCGGAGCGATGACGTCGTGCCCAACAAGGGCTCGCCCGGCTGCTGCGAGATCCTCCGGGTCCAGGGACATCGATCCCCAGTGTAGTCTCGGCGAAGAGCGAATATGGAGCTCACCCCCCAGAGAATTGAAAACCATATCGCCATACGACAACTCTATGCCGCTTTGGTACATGAATGTCTGCTCGGGATTGGTCGGGAACAGGATGGCGGACCGGCTCTTATGTATGACCGAGTGCGCGACAATCGGCAGTGAGATCCGGCTGCGCTGCATCCAAAGTCGGTGCAGGTCTATTCGCGTCAGTTCGGCGCGAAACTCGCCCGGCTCCGTGACAACGATCTTTACGTCACTGGCGCGTATCGACGATTGGTATTCGTAGGGGTCGTTGAATGTTCTTACGGTGCTGCTTGGCATCGGAGTCCCCCTTTTGTCAGCACGCGACACTTCCGGCACCAGGGCTCTCGCCTAGCTTGCTTATAGCCTAGCCGCTCCCAACGTCATCAGACAACAATGTAGTTGCCGATTTAGAGTCATCATTGACAAGCGAAGCATATCGGCATATTTTGAGACGACAGGTGGGGCCAGCGGCTTCGTATCGTATCCTGCGACAGCAGTCAGCCGCTCCCAGTGTTACGCCTTGGTGACGCCGATCCGGCGCACTTCGAAGCGGCAGGCCAACTTGCCGCCGCGGTTCGAGCGCTGCTCCCCCGTCACGCCCGTCGAAGGCCGGGCATCCACGACTTTCTTTCAGCAGCCACGGTTGGCATTTTCACCCAACCATGGTGCGCGCCCGCGCGTCGGCCGACTGCGTTTATGAACGCGCCAACCCTAGAACCTGAAGTCTGCCATCAGCAACGGCCCTCGCAGCGCCACTCGCTGCACGACCGTGTTGCTGCCCTGATTGAAAACGAGATACCGATAATTCGCTGACACCGCGCCCCAGCCGAACTGATATCCCAAGCCGCTCGAGATCTGCCAGGTGGGCTGGGAGCCACCCCCGCCAATATCGAAGTAATACGGAAAGAAAAACCGACTTTGGGGAATCCGGATGCTGCCACGGACACCGCCGATCCCGTTCCATATGTCTCGGCTGGCGGTGACGTCCCCGATCCCGCCGAAGGTCGCGCCGTTGCCCCGCGGGCCCGTCACCGTCAGTGCCAGGCTGTAATCGGTCCTGGAGTTCACCGCCAGCAAGCGAAACCCGACAATCACATCAAGGTTGCCCCAGTCGCCCTGCACCACGGTGTAGCCCCCTGCGAGCGTCCAGATCGCCTCCTTGAGAGTCGTGCTGGTGCTGGTTTGCAGGGTGCGCGAAATCGGAATCGGCAGCCGACCGAAAAAGTCGATTGACTTGATGTTCACATTGCCGCTGGTGACACCAAATCGAGCACCGATAAAATCGGTCAACACCGAGAAGGGACCATTCCGGGCATCTGCCGAAAACATTGCGCCAATATCGAGGTGGGACAATAGATCACCGGGTCCCACGGAGATATCTGTCGGCAACCTGCCGCCAAGACTCGCCGGCAGATTGTAGTTCAACGACATATTGGTGGTGGGGAACCAGAGATAGGGCGCGATATTGAATTGCCAGCCAGCCGCCGGGGCGGCCTGCTCCACACTCACAGGCTGCTGCGCGCGAGCCCCTGACCACGCCCCGGCCGTCAGCAACAAGCCGAGCACCGCCAGGGCAACGGTCGGCCACCTGGTGTGCTTGCCAGGCCCGCAAACGCGGGGTCTACGAGAATTGCTTTGTCGCCTCGCTTCTCGGAATGACACGACTGGCGCTCCGGCGTTGGTGGGTGCTAGCTGACCCGGTTCATCTGCAACTGATACCAGCACTCCCCGCGTGGGGTCGTGACGGTGCCCTGGAAATGGGTGCCCTGGAACTGGCCCTGGAAGGTCTGCGGCCCGTAGACCATTTGCAGACGCCCGTCGGGCTGGACCCATCCTGTCACGCTGCCGAACTGGACGTGGCCGCCATCAACCTTCATTGGGCTGAGCGCGAAACCGGTAGCGCAGCCCGGACCCGAGGAGTAGCCCTTGCCTTGATACAACCCGTCGAACCCCGAGGTGGTCGGTCCGTGGTCTGTGGCGCAGGCACCCAGCGCCAGGCACAGGCCGCCAAGGACAAGTCGCTGCAGGACCGATGCAGTCGGCACAGCCGTAGGTTCCATTTCTCAATCCAGCCCCCGCAGCACCCGGGGAGTTCCTGAACGTCCCCGCAATGGGCAAAAGCTGTCGCCCGAAACGGGATAGTGTCGGTAGCCACCTACTACCCCAACGATAGCCGAATAACGTCTATCGGTGCAACCGAGGTCCTGGAGGAACCGAGCCCAGGGCGCCTTGGGCTCCGCGGGGCTCGACAGGTTGCACAATTACCGGGTGCGAGGTCGGCCGGCGCGTGCTTGGTTTCTAATGTGGCGCAACACAGTGTGCCGGTGCGGGGGATGTCGGCTTTGGACAGTCTGACCAGCGCGACCATGTCGCCGCTGATCGCCCGATCAGCTCTCCAGTTCGCTGTCCCAGTACAGGAAGTCGCGCCAGCTCTGATGCAGGTAGTTTGGCGGGAAAGCCCGGCCGTTGTCCTGCAGCTCCCAGGTCGTAGGCTGCCGCGGGTGGCTGCGCGGGAACATCGCGCACTCGCGCGGCACGCGGGAGCCCTTGCGCAGGTTGCACTCGCCGCAGGCGGTGACGACGTTCTCCCACGTGGTGCGGCCGCCGCGGCTGCGCGGGACCACATGGTCGAAGGTCAGGTCGTGCGCCGGATAGCGCTCACCGCAGTACTGGCAGATGAAAGCGTCGCGCAGGAACACGTTGAACCGCGTGAACGCCGGCCGGCGGGCAGACGGGATGTAGTCCTTCAGCGCGATCACGCTCGGCAGGCGCATGCTGACGGACGGCGAGCGCACCTGCTTCTCGTATTCCGACAACACCGAAACACGATCCAGGAACACCGCCTTCACGGCATCCTGCCACGCCCAGACGGACAGCGGGAAATACGACAGCGGACGGAAATCCGCGTTCAGGACCAGCGCGGGGAAGTGTTGACCACCGTCAGGCAAGCGCCGCTCTCCTTCGCCCGGAGCGCGTGGCGAT
>Ga0335075_10001120_pt1 | contig 44694 bp, 35 predicted proteins | sample Lox_Sample_24_FD_206723 | JGI IMG/M metagenome (GOLD analysis project Ga0335075, IMG submission 206723) | Soil microbial communities from Loxahatchee National Wildlife Refuge, Florida, United States - Lox_Sample_2.4 | ecosystem: Environmental > Terrestrial > Soil > Wetlands | place: USA... | reverse complement strand
GCGAAACGTCTCAAGGTCGCGCAGCGAATCGGAGCAGACGAGAACGACATCTCCACCGCGGCCGCCGTCACCCCCGTCCGGGCCGCCCTTGGGCACGTGGGCCTCGCGACGGAACGACAGACAGCCATCACCGCCCGACCCGGCTTGAACATGGATGCGTGCGCGGTCCTGCATGAGCTATCAGTGATCCTATGTCCGATCCTGTCTTCCTCATCACCGGCGCCTCCTCCGGGATCGGCGCCGCCACCGCCCGTGCCGCCGCCCAGGCCGGCTACCGGCTCGTCCTCGCCGCCCGCTCGACCGACAAGCTCGACACGCTCGCCGAGGAGCTCGGGGGCGATGACCGCGCGATCGCCGTCAGCTGTGACGTCACCGAGTGGTCTGAGCAGGAGGCGATGCTCGCCCGCGCGCTCGACCGCTTCGGCCGGCTGGATGTGGCGTTCGCCAACGCTGGGTTCGGCGGCCCACGCGGCTTTCTGGCCGGCACGCCGGAGCAGATGCGCGACATGATCCTCACCAACGTCTACGGCGCCGGTCTCACCGTCCGCGCCACGCTGCCGGCGCTGAAGGAGGGACAGGGACACCTGCTCCTCACCGGTTCGGTGGCCGGCCACCGGGTGCTGCCGGGTTCGATGTACTCGGTCACCAAGTGGGCCGTGGGCGCGATGGCCGAAGCGGCGCGCCAGGATCTCAACGGCACCGGCGTGCGCGTCACCCTGATCTCGCCCGGCCAGGTCGATACGCCGTTCTTCGACAAGCAGCGCTCCGAGGGTCGCCTGCACGTCGACGACATCGCGCGCGCCGTGATCTACGCGGTCTCCCAGCCGGCGCACGTCGACATCAACGAGATCCTGGTGCGACCGACCGCCCAGGACGGTTGACGTCGCCGCCGGTTGGGCGTCGGAGCAGCGAGCGGCTCAGGCGGCAGCGGCGGCGGGCACCTCGACCCCGCAATGCAGGCAGCGCGTCGCGGCGACCGGTAGATCGCCGGACAGGCACTCCGGGCACGACTTCGTCGGCGCCGGGTCACCGAACACCGTGTGTCCGCGCCGGGCCTCCGAGTTGCGGTACGGGACGACGATCACGTAGTACACGACCGCCATGAAGATGACGAAGTAGATGATGCCGGAGATGAACGCGCCGATGTTCACCAGCTGGCCGTGGACATGGAAGCCCAGCCCCGTGTTCTTGCCGCCGCCGACCGCGTTGACCAGCGGAGTGATGATGTTCGTCGTGAACGAGGTGACGAGACCGCTGAACGCGAGCGCGACCACCAGACCGACGGCCGCGACGATCACGTTTCCCTGCATCAGGAACTTCTTGAATCCCTGCAACGTGTACTCCTTCCCCAGAGTTTGGTCCGTCCAACGCGGAGAGCATATGGGGAAGGTTTGGCAGGGATCAAGAAACGCACGTGTGTTTGCGGCACCCGACGAGGTGCCGAAACCGTTGTGCGCGAGGGGTGCTACTCGGAGTCGGGAGCGACCGAGATGACCCGGCCGCGGCGCCCGGTGCGGAACTGCACCGTGCCCGCCGACTTGGCGAAGATCGTGTCGTCCTTGCCAATGCCGACGCCGTCGCCGGGCTTGAAGCGGGTGCCGCGCTGACGGACGATGATCTCGCCGCCGGTCACCGTCTGACCGGCGAACACCTTGACGCCGAGGCGCTTGGCGTTGGAGTCACGGCCGTTGCGGCTGGAGCCGAGGCCCTTCTTATGCGCCACTTTCGACCTCCTCGGTCTTGGCCGCCGAGCGGCGTGAGCGCGACCGCGCCGGCTTGCCGCCAAGCGAGGTGATCTCGATCCGGCTCAGCTCCTGGCGATGGCCGTTGCGGTTCTTGTAGCCGCGCTTGGGCTTGAACTTGACGACGCGCAGCTTGGGGCCGCGCTCGTGGGCGACGATCTTCGCCTGCACCGTGGCGGACGCGAGCGCCTCGCCGTCGGTCAGGGTGTCGCCGTCGACGAGCAGCAGCGGCTGAAGGTCGACGGTTGCGCCCTCGTCGGCGTGCAGCCGCTCGACGAGCAGGGTCTGGCCCTGCTCCACGCGGTACTGCTTCCCGCCTGTCTTGATGATCGCGTAATTCATGTCAAGTGGTTTTGGGGGGGTCGTCGGGGGGCTTGCCCCCCAACTGGTGTCACTCGGTGCCCGCAGCCGATCCGGCCCGAGCGCTCGAACGGCGCCGTCCGCCTCTGCGGCCGCGGCGCCGAGGCGATGATTCTAGCTCGTCGGACTCGCCGTCCGGCTCCTCGTCGCCGGCGGAGCCGTTGTCACGCGCGCCCGCCGACTTGGCGGGGTTCGCGTCGACGAGCGTCGCCAGCGCCTCGGTGCGCCCGACCTGGTCGATCCGCACCAGATGCTTCTCGCCGACGAACCGCGTGGCGTCGGCGATCGAGATGATGTAGCCGTCGATCTTGGCCACGCCGGCTCCCGCCGTGTACATGTGCGGCTCGACGATCTCGACGTAGACCTCCTCGCCCTCGCGGAACGGCAGCGCCCGCTCGAGCACGGCCTCCCGGTCTCCCTCCAGCAGGACCGCGAAGTGATCCAGCGGGAGCCCCTCGGAGCCCTCGAAGTGGAACCACTTCCCGGTCTCCTCTTCGACCGCCCTGAGCACGCGCGCGTCGTTGCCGGTGAACTCGGCCGAGACCCGTGGATTCATCTGCAGCAGGATCGCGTCGGCCTTGACGTCCTTGGCGAGGTCGCGCATGCGCCGCTCGAACTCGATCGCGATCGTCTCCTCGGACTTGATCACGCCCTCGCCGTCGCAGGTGGGGCACGGGCGGGTCATGATCTCCCGCACACCCTCGGTGACGTTCTGACGCGTCATCTCGACCAGGCCGAGCGGTGAGATCTCGACCACGAACGTCTTCGTGCGGTCCTCGTCGAGCGCCTTGCGCAGCGTCTTGAGCACCGCGTCGCGGTTGCGGGCGCGGGCCATGTCGATGAAGTCGATGACGATGATCCCGCCGATGTCGCGCAGTCGCAGCTGGCGCACGACCTCGTCGGCCGCCTCGAGGTTCGTCTTGGTGATCGTGTCCTCGAGCCGGGCGCTCTTGCCGCGCCCGATGAACGAACCGGAGTTGACGTCGATGACGGTCAGCGCCTCGGCGTAGTCGATCACCAGGTAGCCGCCGCTCGGCAGGTCGACGCGGCGGGAGAGCGTCGAGGCGAGTACATCGTCGACCCCGTAGGCCTGAAGCAGCGGCTCGGGCTCGTTCCAGAGCTCGACCTGCTCGACGAGATCGGGCGCGGTCCGGCTGAAGAACGAGGTGAGCCGCCGGTGCTGCTTCTCGTCGTCGACGACGGCGCGTTCGAAGTCTGCCGAGAAGATGTCCCGGACCACGCGGACCGAGAGATCGGCCTCCTGGAAGACCAGGGACGGCGCGGTGGTCTCCTCCACGCGCTTCTCCAGCACCTCGCCCAGCTTGAACAGGTAGAGCATCTCCCGTTCCAGGTCGGCGCGCATCGCGCCCTGGGCGGCGGTGCGGATGATCGCGCCTCCGCCCTTGAGGTCGAGCTTGGCGGCCTGCTTGCGCAGCCGCTCGCGCTCCTTGTCGTCGAGGCGGCGGCTGACGCCGATCCCCTCGCCGTAGGGCGCGTACACCATGTAGCGCCCGGCGATCGTGAGGTCCATCGAGAGGCGGGCGCCCTTGGTCTTCAGCGGATCCTTGACGACCTGGACCACGACCTCCTGGCCGGGCTTGAGCAGGTCGGTGATGTTCCGGCCATCCTTGCCCTGTCCGCGACCGCGCCGTGGCGCCTCGACGCCTGGGAGCACGATCTCGTCGACGTGCAGAAAGCCGTTCTTCTCCAGGCCGATGTCGACGAACGCGGCCTCCAGACCGGCGAGCACGTTGTCGACGCGGCCCTTGTAGATGTTGCCGACGATCGAGCGCGCACCGCGGCGCTCGAGGTAGAGCTCGGCGACGCGGTATTCGTCAGATGGCTTGGCGGCGCGACGGCGCCGTGAAGTCTGTCCGGTCGTGGTCTTGCGAGACGACGGAGTTCCGGTCGCCTCCAGCAGCGCCACACGTGTTTCGCCACGGTCGACGCTGACCAGCACCTGTTTCTTCAATTTTGGTCATTCCTTTGAAAGTCTCTTCGAGCAGCCTCTTGGTAACGGGCGCTCGGCTCCTAAGAAAGTAGCGTGCGTCCCTTCGCCGCGATCGCGGCCCGGCCCTGCACGTAGATCGACTGCAGCAGACCGATCCCGATAAAGCTCGTGATCACTGAGGATCCGCCGTAGCTGACGAGCGGCAACGGCACCCCCGTGATCGGCGCGATCCCGATCGTGACGCCGACGTTCACGAACACCTGGAACATGAACATCGCCAGCACCCCGGCCCCGATCAGCGAGCCGAACAGGTTCTTGGACACCGTGATGATGCGTAAGGCGCGCCACATCAGCAGCGCGTAGAGCCCGAGCACGATCGCGCAGCCGACGAACCCGTAGATCTCTCCCAACGAGGCGAACACGAAGTCCGAGGTGTTCACCGGGAGGAAGCCCTCCTTGGTCTGCGTGGCGTGGATCCCCTGGCCGGTCTTCTGACCGGACCCGAGCGCGGTGAGCGACTGCTTGATCTGGTAGGAGGGGTCCGGCGCTCCGGGGCAGGACCGCGTCGAGTTGGGATGCAGGAAGGCGGTGATGCGCTGCACCTGGTAGCACTTGAGCACGTGCACGCCGACCGCCGGCGCGACCACCAGCGCGATCGTGATCGACACCGCGAACAGCGCCACCAGGCCGCCGATCTGGCGGAACGAGGTGCCGGCGAAGAACAGCACCGAGAAGCCGATCGCCACATAGACCAGACCGGTCCCCAGGTCGGGCTGCGGGATGACGATGATCGCCCCGACGAGCGCGAGCAGCATGATCCGTGCGGTCGTCCGTCGCTCGTGCATCTGGCGGGCACGGTCGACCATGAACCCCGACAGAGCGATCGTGAGCAGCAGCTTGCCGAACTCCGAGGACTGGAAGTTGACCAGCGGGACGGGAATCCAGCGGTGCGCCCCCTGCTGCGCCGGCATCCCGTACACAACGAGATTGAGCGCGATCATCAGCACATACGCGCCGTATTTGAACTCCCGCAGCCGGGTGTAGTCGATCCGGCTGACCACGAGGCAGAGCACGAGCCCGATGCCGGCATAGATCATCTGGTGCTCGGCCACCGAGCGTCCCGCGGCACCGCGGAGGGTGAGCACGGAGGCGGCCACGAGTCCGAGCGCCGCCAGCAGGAGCAGCGGGTCCAGCAGCGGCACCCGCGGCCGGTTCTGGGCCGCGGTCTCCTCGGCGGGGGTGAGGGCGGAGATGCTCACTGGTCCGCGGAGTCCCCGGGTACCCACGGGCCGGGCTTACCGTAGAACCACTGGGAGAGGATCTGGCGGGCGACAGGCGCCGATGCCACCGCGCCGAAGCCACCTCCCTCGACCCAGACGACGACGACGATCGGCTTGTGGGTCGCGCTCGCCGGCACGTAGGTCGCATACCAGGCGTAGTCGGTCTCCTCGCCGGCGCGGGGGCCACTCGTCGGGATGTACTGGGCGGTGCCGGTCTTGCCGTACACCGGCATCCCGAAGTTCCCCATCACCGTGTCGGACGTGCCCCCGGGGCTCTGAGCGGCCTCGTGCAGGCCCGTCTGAATCGTGTCGAGGTAGCCCGGATCGATGTGCAGGTGGCGCTGCGCGGGGAAGGAGAGCTTCTGCAGCACGGTCCCGGCGGGACTCTGGATGTCCTCACCGAGATGCGGACGCACGATCGTGCCGCCGTTCGCAATCGCGGAGTAGACCATCGCCAGTTGCAGCGGCGAGACCTGATCGTCGCCCTGCCCGACCGCGGCGTTCACGTTGTCGCCGATCGTCCAGACGTTCCCGGGGATCGCGATCCCGCAGCCGCCGGTCGTCGTATACGGCCGCTTCGGGGTGCGGTGGTAGCCCTTGAGCTTGGTCGGGCTGTAGCCGCCGGGACCCTCGTAGCGGAACGGGCCCTTCGCCGCCTCGCACTCCTCCTCCTCGGCGACCTGCGTGTCGAATGCGGCCGGTGAGGGCAGCTGACCGTCACGCGCGCCGGGGATGTCGATGTGCGGGTTCTGACCGATCCCGAACAGCCGCGCCCACTTCTGCAGCGGGCCTCCCTGGGGCCGGTCGACGTTGAGCAGCGCCCCGAGGTGGTAGTAGAAGACATCGTCGGAGAGCTTGAGCGCCTCCTCCATGTCGATGTCCCCATTGGCGACTCCCTCGGCGTTCTTGAAGCACGGCGGGATGTCAGGGCCATCCGGGCAGAAGGACCCGGTGTCGTCGTAGGTCTCATCCGGGGTCCACTCGCCGCTCTGCAGCGCGGCCACCGACGTGATCACCTTGAACGTCGACCCGGTCGGATCCACCGACTCCGTCGCGCGGTTGAATAGCGGCGCGTTCGACGCGGCATCGGTGAGGGACTTGTACTCCTTCTCCGAAATCTGGCCGGTGAACACCTTGGGGTTGAACGACGGGAGCGATCCCATGCCATAGATCGCCCCGTTCTGCGGGTTCATCGCCACGAACGCGCCACCGTCCAGACCGCCGCCGTTGGTGTCGATCGAGTGCTGCAGCGCCTGGTCGCCGACCTGCTCAAGCTTCAGATCGAGCGAGGTGCGCAGGTCGTCGCCAGCGACCGGCTCCTTCTTGTGGCCTTGGCCGACGGCGATCCCGTAGGCGTTGACCTCCACCTTCTGGTAGCCATAGCTGCCGCGGAGGTAGCGGTCGTACTCGTACTCCAGCCCAGACTGCCCGACAATTGCGCTCTTGTTGACGTGCTTGTTCTCCTTCTCGTTTGCCTCGGCCTGGGTGATCCGCCCGACTGTGCCGAGTGTCTGCGCGGCAAGCTGCTTGAAGGGATAGCCACTCGTCGTCGCCTGCTGGATCTGCACGCCGCGGAAGTCGTTCTCCCGCTCGGCGACGTAGTACTCGAGGTCCTTGCCGACCGGCTCGGCCACCGTCACGTCGGCGTAGGTGTTGAGCGCGATCGACTGCGCCACCGTGCACGCGATCGGCGACAGGTCGCGGGTCGTCGAGTGCGGGCACTTGCCGGTCGACGTGTTGCAGCTCGGTGGCGGAACGGCGACCTTGCAATGCTTGGGCTTGGTCTTCATGTGCAGCTGGTGGGCGAGCCGGTCGTAGACGGCATCGTCCTTGGGATACGAGGTCAGGATGTTCGTCTGGTTGACCTTGACCGGCAGCTCGTCGGGGACGATCACGGCCGCCAGCTGGGTGGTCGAGGAGACGAGCACCGTCTTTCCGTTGCGGGCCAGAATCTCGCCACGAGGCGGCGCGATGGCGACCCGCTGGGTGGTGTTCTTGGCCGCGGCCTCGACGTAGTGGGTGCCGGTCAGCACCTGCAAGAACCACAGCCGGAAGAAGACGATGGCGAACAGCCCGAGGATGATCGAACCGACGATCCCGACGCGAAGCGCGAGTGCCGGGTTGAGGTTGGCCCGGGTCCGTGGATCCTCGGGCGGCTCGGAGAGACTCACCGGTCACCATCCCGGGGGATCTGGCCGGCGAGCCGGCGCGAGGGCTGGGACAGCGGCGACAGGCCGCCCGTCGTGTAGGCGCGGCGCCGGCGCCGGCGGGGATCCTCCGGCAGCACAGGGGTCACGATCCTGCGCACCAGCGCGTAGACCGGCAGCGCGATCAGCGTGTTGACGAGCACCGAGATGAAGATCTGCTGCAGCAGCAGCCAGCTCACCGGCGAGTCGACCCCGAGCAGAAACTGGAGGACCGTCATTCCGATCCCGGCGAAGGCCGTCGTCACCGCCCCCGCGACCAGCGGCACGAGGCCGTGCGAGGGATCGCGCAACTCGCGCAGGCGTCCGCACCAGTAGCCGATCGCGATGTACAGCAGCGAGGTGATCCCGAGCGTCTGCACGAGCAGCGTGTCGACGAGCAGCCCGGTGAAGAACCCGACGATCGCGCCCGGCAGCGATCCGGTGAGCAGACCGATCGACATCACCACCAGCGGCGTTACATCGGCGTTGACGCCGAAGATCGACACCTGCGAGATGACCGACTCCTGCACCACGACGGCGACGATCACGAGCAGCGCCACTCGCGCGGTGAGCTTGCCCGACCACATCTCGATCACCGGGTGCTGGCCTCCTCGCCCGTGGCCTGCGGCCGGGTGAGGATCTGCACCGCGGTGAAGCGCCGGATCGAGGCGAGCGGCGTCACCGGGACCTGCCCGGAGTTGATCAGATCGTTCTGATTGAACGCTCCGACCCGCCCGATCGGGATCGCGGCGGGATACAGGGAACCCGACTTCGCGCTGTCGGCCGGGTCCTTGAAGCCCGCGGTCATGACCAGATCCCCGGGCTGGATCGTCGCGTCGTGGGGCAGGTCGGCGAGCACCAGGTTGTTGCCGATCGCGGGCTCCAGGATGCCGGTCCCGCCGCCGCCCGCGCCCTGCCCCTTGGGAACCGCCTGGGCGGCGACCTCGACCGTGTGATCGGTGATGAGCACGACCTCTGAGGAGGATCCGCTCAGCACCTGGGAGATCTTGCCGACGAGCGCGCCGTCGGCGATCACCGGGTCGCCTGCCTGAACACCACGGCCGGAGCCCGCGTTGACCTGGACCTGCTGGTACCAGAGGCTCGAATCGCGGCTGGTCACCGAGGCGCTGACCTGTCCATAGCTCGCGGCACCGATCGCCTGATCGAGCTTGATCTCCCGTCGCAGCTGTGGGAACTCGATCAGCTCGTACTTGTAGATCGCGTTCTGCTGGGTGAGGCTCTCGTTGGTCGCGCGCAGCTGCGCGTTCTCGGACTTGGCGCGCAGCGTCGTCGAGACCCAGTCCGAGATGTCGCGGAACGGCGAGAGCACCTTGGACGCGCCGTCCTGAATCGGTGAGACGACGGCGACGATCCCACGCTGGATCGAGTGCAGAGGACTGGAGGACGACTTGCCGAAGTATGCGGTGAGCAGCACGACGGAGATGACGACGAGCAGTGCGAGGACCGCGCGCCTGCGTCTGACCACTTTGTCGTGCACTGAACCTCTGGGTCTCCGGGATGTGTCCGGGTGTCTCTCGGCCGCCTGTGAGCGACGGTACTACCGGCGACGACGGTTGCGGGAGTTCTTGCTCGAGCGGTGGATCGCCTCGAATTCCTCGAGCGAGCGGCCCGAGCCGACGGCCACGCAGGTGAGCGGCGACTCCGCCAGGTGAGCCGGCATCTGCGTCTCATGGCGCAGGCGCTCCTCGATCCCCTGCAGCAGCGAGCCGCCCCCGGCGAGCATGATCCCACGATCCATGATGTCCGAGGCGAGCTCGGGCGGGGTGCGGTCGAGCGTCTGCTTGACCGCATCGATGATCTGCGAGACAGGCTCCTCGAGCGCGCCGCGGATCTCCTCGCTGGTGAGGATGACCGTCTTGGGCAGGCCCGAGACCATGTCGCGCCCGCGGATCTCCGCCTGGACCTCCTCGGGCATGACATGCGCCGAGCCGATCTCGAGCTTGACCTCCTCGGCCGTCTGCTGGCCGATGAGCAGCTTGTACTCGCGCTTGACGTAGTTGATGATCGCCTCGTCGAGCTCGTCTCCGCCGACGCGGATCGACTGCGAGACGACGATGCCGCCGAGCGAGATCACGGCGACCTCACTGGTGCCGCCGCCGATGTCCACCACCATCGAGCCCGTCGGCTCCCCGACGGGCAGGCCGGCACCGATCGCGGCCGCCATCGGCTCCTCGATCAGATACGCCTGCCGCGCGCCGGCGCTCAGGCAGGCCTCCTCGACGGCACGCTTCTCCACCCCGGTCACGCCACTCGGCACGCAGACGACGACTCGCGGATGGGCGAAGCGATTCTGATGGACCTTCTGGATGAAGTGACGGAGCATCTCCTCGGTCACCTCGAAGTCGGCGATCACCCCGTCCTTGAGCGGGCGGATCGCGGAGATCGTGCCCGGAGTGCGCCCGAGCATCCGCTTGGCCTCGATGCCGACCGCATGCACCTCCCCATTACGCGAGTCGACGGCGACGACGCTCGGCTCCGAGAGCACGATGCCGCGGCCGCGGACGTAGACGAGTGTGTTGGCGGTGCCGAGGTCGACCGCCATATCGCGGCCGCCGAAACCGGTGAGGTAAGTGAAGAAGCCCATTGGTGATCCGAGTCGAAGCGAGCAGCCGTCAATGCGGCGGAGTCGAGCCGAGCTCGAGCGCAGACCGCATCCGACCGCGGGGCGAGTCTATCGAAGCGTGACCGTCCGACCGTGGCGCTAACCGCCGCTGACCGCGGAAAATCGCTGGAAATCTAAACCCTTCTTAACGCTGCGGCCCTGCACGCGGTCCTGCAGCGGCTCGGGAGCGCTCACAGCAGCCAGGGCGCGAGGTCCGCGAGCGTGGCCACGGGTAGCCCGACGACGTTCAGGTAGTCGCCCTCGATCGCGCTCACGAGCAGCGCGCCGCGCTCCTGGATCGCGTACCCGCCGGCCCGCCCGCGCCACTCCCCCGTCTCGACATAGTCCTCGATCTGCTGCGCGGTGAGCGGGCGAAACCGGACCAGGGTCCGCGATGCCGCGGTCTGCGTACGATCGCCCTCGATCAGGCAGACCCCACTGAGCACGGCGTGCTCGCGGCCGGCGAGGGCCGCGAGCGTCTGGCGCGCCTGCGCGGCGTCGGCCGGCTTGTGGAAGACCTGTCGGCCGAGCGCGACGATCGTGTCCACGCCGAGGACCGGACGCGCGGTGCCGAGCCGGTCCGCGACCGCGCGCGCCTTGCGGAACGCGTTCTCCAGCACGAGCTCCTCGGGCGGCCCCTCGGTCACCTCGTCCGCGGCGCTCACCTCGACGTCAAATGTCGCGCCGATCTGGGCGAGGATCGCCCGGCGCTGCGGCGAGGCGGAGGCGAGAACTAAAGGCCTGGGAAGAACAGCCCGACCTCGCGAGCGGCGGACTCCGGCGCGTCGGAGCCGTGGACCATGTTCTGGCCGACCGACGTCGCGTAGTCGCCGCGGATCGAGCCGGTGGTCGCCTCCAGCGGGTTGGTGGCGCCGATCACCTGTCGCGCGGCGGTGATCGCGGACTCGCCCTCCAGCACCATCGCGACCAGGGGCCCGGAGGTGATGAACTCGACGAGCTCGTCGTAGAAGCCCTTGCCCTCGTGCTCGGCGTAATGCTGAGCGGCGAGCTCGCGGGTCATCGTCATCTGCTGCAGCGCGGCCAGCCGCAGGCCCTTGCGCTCGAAGCGGGCGATGATCTCACCGGTGAGGTTGCGGGCGAAGGCGTCCGGCTTGACGAGGATGAGCGTGCGCTCCATCGAGGTTGGTCTCCTTGAGGATCTGGGATGCGTGGTCGGACGCCGCCGGCCTGATGCGCGCAGCGTCGCGGCGGGAGGCTAGCGGGCGAGGTTCTCGACGGATGCGGGGCTCAGCTGGGGAACGGCTGCTCGGCCGTCTCCTCGGCGCTGACCCGGCGGCGACGCTGGCGGCGCGGCGCGATCCCCTCGCGCCCGACTCCGACCTCGGCCTCGCAGTACGGGCACATCTTCCACATCGGGTCGAGCGGGCGACTGCAGTTGTGGCACGGGTCCTTGAGCTTGCGCATGCAGTTGGGGCAGCGCAGGAACTCGCGCTCGACCTCGTAGTCGCAGTGCGGGCACAGGTGGTAGCCGAGCTCCGCCAGCCGTGCCTCGGCGGTCTGCATCTCGAGCTCACGCTCGCGCACGTCATCGAGGTACTCGGGCGGCCGCACGATCAGATAGACGATCGAACCCACATAGGGCGCGATCGAGGCGATCGTGGCGCAGCCGACGAGCAGCGGATCCGCGATCCGCCGGCGAGCGTCCGCGTAGGTCCAGAAGATCAGCGCGAACCAGATCACCACCAGGAACAGGATCACGAGCTCGACCGCCAGGTTGAGCGCGCTGGTGTGGATCCCGAAGATTGCGTAGGAGAGCATTTGGGGGCCGAGTGTAGTGGTCGTGCCTTGCAGCGGCGTCTGTTAGGTACGCCGTCGGCGGCTCAGATCCTCGTTTTGTGATGACCGGCCACAGACCGGCGAAATCAGAGAAACAGCCGTCCGAACAGGTATCCGATCCCGAAGAACACGAGGATCACGATCGCGACAGTGAGCGCGACCAGTCCGATCATCTTCAGGAAACCGGGGTCGGGGCGGTGGTCTGAGTCGTTCACAGGATCGAGATCCGTCGTGGGGCGCCATCGGCGAGCAGGTCGCCGACCAGCTTGAGCGCTCCGGTGGCGATGACGACGCCGTCGGGGCCCGCGAGATGACGCGCGCGCTCCACGGCCCGCCGGGGGTCCGGGACGATCTCCCCGTCCGGACCGTGCACCTGGCGGGCCAGCGACAGCAGAGTGCCCGGCGACAGCGCGCGCGGGTTGCCGGCATGGGTGAGCACGAGTGCATCGATGCTGTCGCCCAGCGCGGACAGCATCCCGGCGGCGTCCTTGTCGTCGAGGATCGAGACGACGGCGACGATCCGGCCGCCGGCGCCGACGAGGTCCGGCAGAGACTCGACCACGGCCCGGATCCCATCGGGATTGTGCGCCCCGTCGACGAACGTGCGCGGCGCTGAGTCGATCTGCTGCATCCGCCCGGGGATGCGGACCGTGGCGGCCGCGCGCCGTACCGCCGCCGGATCCAGTTCGCCGAGGAACGCCTCGGCCGCCGCCCGCGCCAGTGCGAAGTTGCGTCGCTGGTAGGCGCCCGGCGCTCCGACCTCGATGCCGGGATCGTCGGGCGCGCGGACGATCCGCGCCTCACGCTCGGTGGCGACCCGCTCGGCCACGGCCACTGCGTCGGGATGGAGCGCGGCCCCCAGCACCAGGGTCGTCCCGCGCTGGACCACGTCGAGCTTCTCGGTGGCGATGTCGGTGACCGTCGGTCCCAGCCAGCGGGTGTGCTCCAGGCCGACGCTCGTCAGCACCTGCACGCTCGAGGGGATCACGTTCGTCGCGTCGTAGCGCCCGCCCAGCCCGGCCTCGATCACGGCCGTGTCGACCTCGCGGCGGGCCATCTCTGAGTAGGCGGCAGCGGTCAGCGCCTCGAACTGGGTGACGTGGTCGTCGGGCTCGGCGTGTCGGTCGACCTTCTCCGCCGCGCGGCGTGCCCGGGTGACCGCCGCGCCGAACTCGGCGGGCGTCAGGTCCTGGTCGTCGATCCGGATCCGCTCGCCGAAGGAGACGAGATGGGGCGACAGGTAGGCGCCGGTCCGCTGCCCGTGCTCACGCAGGATCGCCGCGATCATCCGGGTGGTCGAGGACTTGCCGTTGGTACCGACGACATGGATCGAGCGGAACGCGCGCTCGGGGTGGTCGAGCGCAGTCATCAGCCGCCGCATGCGCTCAAGCCCGAAGCGCATGCCGAACAGCTCGAGGGACAGCAGGTACCGCTCGGCCTCATCCCCGGTCATGGTGGTCATCTGGTCAGAGCGCCTCGAGCTCCTGCTTGAGCCGCGCGAGCTTGTCGCGCTCGGCCTGGACGACCTCGGGCGGCGCCTTGCGCACGAACCCGGGGTTGGCGAGCTTCTTCTCCGCGCGGTCGATCTCGGCCTGGAGCTTCCCCCGCTGCTCGGCGCGGCGGCGCTCGGTCGCCTCCAGATCGAGGTCGCCGCCGGGCAGGATGTCAAGCACGCCGCCGGGGACCACCACGCTGGCCACCGGCTCCGCGCCGTTGGGGCCCGCGCTCTGGAGGGTGATCCGCGCGAGCCGGGCCAGGTCCTCGCCGGTCTCCTCGTAGCCGGAGGCCCGCAGCCTCCCGGCGAGGGTGGCGCCCGGCTTCACCGCCGCCGAGTTGCGCCAGCTGCGCAGCGCCTGCACCGCGTCGATCAGCTGGGCGAGCGCCGTCTCGGATCTCGGGTCGACCTCACCGACCGGCGCCTCACCCACCGTGCGCGCCGCCAGCAGACCCTCGGCCCCCGGCACGAACGACCAGATCTCCTCGGTGACGAACGGGATGATCGGGTGCGCGATCGTGATCGTCTCGGTGAGCACGTGCAGCAGCGTCCGCTGCAACGCGGCCTCGCCCTCGCGCAGCCGCGGCTTGACGATCTCCAGATACCAGTCGCAGAGCTCGCCGTGGACGAAGTCATAGAGCTCGAGCGCGGCATGGGGCAGATCGAACTCGGCGATCCGCGCGTCCATGGTGGCGCGCATTCGCTGCAGCCGGCTGAGGATCCAACGATCCTCGATGCGGGCCGGCTCCACCGCCGCGCGTTGGTCGCCGGGGATCGACATGAGGATGAGCCGGGAGGCGTTCCACAGCTTGTTGGCGAGCTGCTGGCCCTGGGCGACCTTGTCCTCGGAGAAGCGCACGTCCTGGCCGCTCGACATCGCCACCAGACCCCAGCGCAGCGCGTCGGCGCCGTAGGCGGGGAACTCGCCGGCGTCGCCCGGGTGGCCGGCGTCGCCCGGGTGGCCGGCGTCGCCCGGGTGGCCGGCGTCGCCGCTTGGGCCGCCCGCGCCGGTCTGCTCTGCGAACACCGGCGGGCGCGGGCCGCCCTCGATCAGGTCGATCGGATCGACCCCGGTGCCCAGGGATTTGCTCATCCGACGGCCGTCGGGGGCCTGGATCACCGAGTGGATGTTGACGTCGGTGAACGGCACCTCGCCGGTGAACTCGATGCCCATCATGATCATCCGCGCGACCCAGAGGTTGATGATCTCCCGCGCGGTCGACAGCACGTCGGTGGGATAGAACGCGGCGAGCTCGGGCGTCTGATCGGGCCAGCCGAGGGTGGCGAACGGCCACAACGCGCTGGAGAACCAGGTGTCCAGCACGTCGGGGTCACGGGTCCAGCCCTCGCCCTTTGGTGGGTCCATCCCCACGTAGGTCTCCAGGTCGCGGTACCAGACCGGCAGCTGGTGGCCCCACCACAGCTGGCGGCTGATGCACCACGGACGGATGTTCTCCATCCAGTCGAGGTAGATCTTCTTTGAGCTCTCGGGGTGGAAGCGCACGGTCCCGTTCTTCACCACGTCGATCGCGGGGGCGGCGAGCTCGTCCATGCGCATGAACCACTGCAGCGAGATCAGCGGCTCGATCCGCTCGCCGCTGCGCTGCGAGAACGGCACGTCGTGCTCGTAGGGCTCCTGACGGGCGATCAGCCCCTGGTCGGTCAGCTGCTGGACGATCTTGGTCTGCGCCTCGGCGACGCTCAGCCCGCGGTAGGGGTCGGGCGCCTCGTCGGTGATGCGGCCGTCCTCGCCGATCACCGAGGGCTGCGGCAGGCTGTGCCGGCGGCCGATCTCGAAGTCGTTGGGGTCGTGGGCGGGCGTGATCTTCAGCGCGCCGGTGCCGAACTCGGGCTTGACGTACTCGTCGGCGATGACCTTCAGCTTGCGCCCGACCAACGGCAGGATCGCGGTCTCGCCGATCAGCCGCCGGTAGCGCTCGTCCTCGGGGTGGACGGCGATCGCCGAGTCGGCGAGCATCGTCTCCGGCCGTACGGTCGCCACGGTGATCGCGCCCGAGCCGCTGCTCAGCGGGTAGTCGACGTAGTAGAGGGTGTCGGTGACCTTCTGCTGCTCGACCTCCAGATCGGAGATGGCGCTGCCCGTGCCGGGATCCCAGTTGACCATGTAGCGGTCGCGGTAGATGTAGCCCTTCTCATAGAGCGCCACGAACACCTTCAGGACGGCCCTGGCGTACGCCTGGTCGAGCGTGAAGCGCTCGTGCGCGTAGTCCAGCGAGGCGCCGAGCCGCTTGAGCTGGGAGATCATCGTGCCGCCGTACTCCTGGCGCCACTCCCATGTCCTCTCGACGAACCGCTCGCGGCCGAGCTCCTTGCGGCTCGATCCCTGGCTGATCAGGAGCTTCTCCACCTGGGTCTGGGTGGCGATCCCGGCGTGGTCGGTGCCGAGAATCCACTTGGCGCGCTGGCCACGGGCGCGGGCGTGGCGGATCAGCAGATCCTGGATCGAGCCGTTGAGCGCATGGCCGAGGTGCAGGACCCCGGTGATGTTCGGCGGCGGGATCGCGATCGAGTAGTTCTCCTCCGGGCTGCCCTCCGGCGCGGGGCTGAACAGCCCCGACTCAAGCCAGCGGTGGGCGATCCGTGGCTCGACCTCGGCGGGCTCGTAACGGGTGCGTTCCTCAAGCTCGGACATGGACGGGGTGAGTGTAGGAGTCATGCCGCTTCGACCATGGCCGTGAGATCGTCCAGGATTCCGCGGCGATCGTGGGCGAAGCGGAATTCGGTGACGCGGATGACCCGGTGGTCGTGGCGCTGCAGCCAGGTGTCCTTGAGTCGGTCGCGTTCGAGCTCCTGGGGCGTTCGGTGGTAGGGATCGCCGTCGGTTTCGACGACGAGATGCTGGGCCGGCCAGTAGAAGTCGAGCTCCCACGGGCCGAGCCTCACGTAGCGCTGCGGCGGTGGAATCTCGGGATGCTCGGCGAGCCAGAGCGCGAAATCGCGTTCGAACCCCGACTCGCCTGTCGTGTCCTGGCGGGCGTTGTCGGGCGGGCGGTAGCGGGCCAGGGCGGCTCTGAGGCGAGGGATTCCTCTCAGACGGGTGCGGCGGGCGATCACCGCGTCGATCTGCTCGAGGTCGAGGAGCCGGCGGCGAGCGAGCTCGGCGATGAGGCGGTCGAGCTCCCTGGGCGTCTCTCGGGCGGCGGTCTCGACGAGGGCCAGCGACGGTGAGGCCGCCCGGAGACCGTTCACGACCCGCAACTCGCCGTCGGCGGGCGCGATCGTCGTCCGGTGCACATGCAGGCCCTGGTGGCGCGGCGTGTGCTCGGCGACGACGGTCACCTCGATGTCGAAGACGTTGACCGCCCGGGCGCCGTAGAGCCCGAGCGCGGTGCGGCGACTCAGGAACGCGGATTCGCCGACAGCGAGCAGCGCCGCGAGCAGCCGCCCGCGCTGGGTCGGCTTCGTCAGCGCATCGGAGTAGACGCCCCGGTGGCGGCGGATCAGTCGCCCCTGCCGGACGAGCAATCCCACCTGTCGGTCACTCAGACCCAGCTCGCGCAGTTGCTCGATCCCGAACACCGAGTCCTGCCGACGACCGAGCGCGGCCAGCTTCCACCATCGCTGGGAGCTTTTGTGACCCTGGAGGTCATCAATCTTCCCAGCGCCCGGCTCCGAGCCTCCTCGACGGCTTCGCTGGGAACCTTCTTGACCCTGAGGGTCAACAACCTTCCCAGCATCGTCGTCGGAGGGGGCGGGCGAAGGGTCGCGCGAGGGCACTCAGCGAGCCTGGCACGCCGGGGCGCGCCAAACGTCACAACTCAGTGCCAGTTTCAGGCGGCGGCTTCGGCGTCGCCTGTGTCGTCGTCCGCGGCGGCGGTGACGAGCGTCGGGGAGACGCCCTTCTCGATCGTCTCGCGGGTGACGACGCACTTCTGGACGTCGCGCCGGGACGGGAGCTCGAACTGGACCTCGAGCAGGGTCTCCTCGATGATCGAGCGCAGCCCGCGGGCTCCGGTCTCGCGCTCCAGGGCCCTGTCGGCAACGCTTGCCAGAGCCTCGTCGGCGAAGACGAGCTCGATCCCGTCGAACTGGAAGAAGCGCTGGAACTGCTTGACCAGCGCGTTCCGGGGCTCGGTCAAAATTTGCATGAGCTCTTCCCGCCCGAGCTGGTGGATCGCCGACATCACCGGCAGGCGGCCGATGAACTCGGGGATCAGGCCGTACTGGATGAGATCCTCGGGCAGGCAGCGCTCGAACACCTCGCCGGTGTCGCGCTGGGCCTTGGACTGGATCTCGGCACCGAAGCCGACTCCCTGGTGGCCGATCCGCCGCTCGATCACCTGATCGAGATTGGCGAACGCCCCGCCGCAGATGAACAGGATGTTCGTGGTGTCGATCGACAGGAACTCCTGGTGAGGGTGCTTGCGACCGCCCTGGGGCGGCACCGACGCGGTCGTCCCCTCCAGGATCTTCAGCAGCGCCTGCTGCACGCCCTCACCACTCACGTCTCGCGTGATCGACGGGTTGTCGGCCTTGCGGGCGATCTTGTCGACCTCGTCGATGTAGATGATCCCGGTCTCGGCCTTCTTGACGTCGTAGTCGGCGGCCTGGATCAGCTTCAAGAGGATGTTCTCCACGTCCTCGCCGACGTAGCCGGCCTCCGTCAGAGCCGTCGCATCCGCAATCGCAAAGGGAACATTCAGAATGCGCGCCAGCGTCTGTGCCAAAAGCGTCTTGCCGCAGCCGGTCGGCCCCAGCAGCAGGATGTTGGACTTCTGCAGCTCGATGTCGTGGTCATCGGACTGCATCATCTGCACGCGTTTGTAGTGGTTGTAGACCGCGACGCTCAGCGAGCGCTTGGCCTGCTCCTGCCCCACGACGTACTCACCGAGGACGTCGTAGATCTCCCGCGGCTTGGGGAGGTTCTCGATGTCGAACGACGGCGGAGCGGTGAGCTCCTCGTCGATGATCTCGTTGCAGAGATCGATGCACTCGTCGCAGATGTACACGCCGGGGCCGGCGATCAGCTTCTTGACCTGCCGCTGGGACTTGCCGCAGAAGCTGCAGAGGAGTTGCTCGTTGGAGTCGGTCGGTCGTGCCATGGTGTGTTCGCTGAAGCGCTTCTGACTCCGGTGTATCGGCAGGAAGGCCCGGAAGCCTCAGTGCTCGAAGATCACCCGGTCGATCACGCCGTACTCCTTGGCCTCCTCAGAGCTCATGAAGTAATCGCGTTCCGTGTCCTTCTTGACCGTCTCGAGGTCCTTGCCGGTGTGCGAGGCGATGATCTCGTCGAGACGGCGGCGCAGGTCGATGACCTCCCGCGCATGGATCTCGATGTCGGTCGCCTGGCCCTGGAAGCTGGAGCTCACCTGGTGGATCAGGATCTTCGCGTTGGGGAGCGCCATGCGCTTGCCCGCCGCCCCGCCCGCCAGCAGCAGCGCTCCCATCGACATCGCGATGCCGACGCAGATCGTCTGCACGTCGGGCTTGATGAAGTTCATCGTGTCGTAGATCGCCAGGCCCGCGTACACCGACCCCCCCGGCGAGTTGATGTAGAGCGAGATGTCCTTGTCAGGATCCTCGGACTCCAGGTGCAGGAGCTGGGCGACGATCAGGTTCGCAATCTGATCGTCGACCGGCGTGCCCAGGAAGATGATTCGCTCGTTGAGCAGGCGGCTGTAGATGTCAAACGCGCGCTCCCCACGGGAGGTCTGCTCGACGACCATCGGTACCAGTGGACTCATGTGCTCGCTTCTTTCGCTTCCTGCGCCGGAATCCTGCCGACTGTAGCAATGAGCCCCTCGCCCGCCACCCCCTACCCGGTGGGTCTCACGGAGTGACGACGCGCAACCGGCGCGCCGAGATGAAATCCCTGCAAATGGCGCACTCCGGCGAGACCGCCGGGTGGACGCTGACGCGTTCAGCTACCGGGCGTCCAGAGCTTGCCTGAGCCTGCAGACGAACCCTGGGTACCGCCGGCCTGCGCCGATCCGCTCTCGTCGGGGTCGCCCTTGTCAGGCGTCCACAGCGCGTCGCGCGCCTCCGCGGCGGAGACGCTGATCGGCGTCGCTGACTCGACCAGCCGCTCCAGTGCCTGCCGCGCGGCCACGTCGTCGCGCAGCTGATCCAGACGGTTGTTCCTGCGCAGCGTCTCCACGACCTCGGCGGGATCGGAGCCGTCGCGCTCGGCGGCGGGCCGCAGCGCCTCTATCAGGTCCTCGTCGGTCGGTTCGACCGCCTCGGCCTCGACGATCGCGGCCAGCACCGCTTCGCGGCGTAGTGCCTGAGCGGCCTCCGGCTCGGCCTCCTCGGCGAGCTCGTGCTCGCTCTTGCCCGCAATCTGCAGGTACATCTCACGCGAGATCCCCTGGCGGGCGAGCGCGGTGAACGACTGCTCGACCATCTCGTGCGCGCGCGCGTGGACGAGTGCTTCGGGCACCTCGACGGTCGCGTTGTCGGCGGCGGCCTGCAGCACCGCCTCCTCGAACTCGCGCTCGATCGTGCTCTCCTCGGCCTCACGCATCTTCGCGGCCACGTCCTCGCGCAACTCGGCGAGCGTGTCGAACTCCGAGGCCTCGGAGGCGAAGTCGTCGTCGAGCTCCGGCAGGTTCTTGGCCTTCACCTCGTGGGCGGTGACGTCGAACGTCGCCTCCCGCCCGGCGAGCTCTTCGGCGTACTGCTCGGGGAAGGTGACGGTGATCGTGCGCTCCTCCCCCGCGCCGATCCCCTCCAGCTGCTCCTCGAAGCCGGGGATCAGCGTGCCCGAGCCGAGCTCGATCAGCTGGTCGCGGGCCGAGCCACCCTCGAACGGCTCGCCGTCGAGCTTGCCCACGTAGTCGGCGACGATGTGGTCGCCCTTCTGCGCCGGACGGTCGACCGTGTCGAGCGTGGCCATCCGATCCCGCAGCGCGTCCAGCGTTTCGTCGATCTTGGTGTCCTCCACCTCGGGCTCACGGCGACCGACCTCGAGGCCCTTGTACTCCCCGAGCTGCGCTTCCGGGCGCACGCCGATCTCGATCGAGAACTGAAGCGGTTCGCCCTGGGCGGGCATGTCGCCGACGTCGAGGTCGGGCTCGCCGATGGGGACGATCCCGGACTCGTCGATGGCGTCGACGTACCAGGTCCCGAGCGCGGTACGCAGCGCCTCGTCCAGCACGTAGTCACGTCCCAGCCGGCGGATGACGACCGGCGGCGGAACCTTGCCCTTGCGGAAGCCGGGGATACGCAGCTGCGAGCCGAGCTTGCGCGCGGCCTGCTGCAACTGGCGCTCGACCTCGTCGGCCGGCACCTCGGCCTCGACGCGGACGCGGGACTCAGGTAGCTCGGTGACTGTCGTGGTGACGGTGGCCATGAGCAAGCGAGCTTAGAACGTCTTCGCCGTCGAGGGTGCGCACCGGCGGCTAGGTGAGCGGCGCCGCCTCGGAGGCGAGGTTCTTCAGCTCGCGCACGACGACGGGGAGCGTCGTGGTGTCGTAGTGCTCGGACGCGCGCACGTCGGCGAGCACGCTGCGAGCGCGCGCGACCGACTCGGCGTTCTGCTCCAGCCACGCCTCGATCGCCGCGATCGGGTTGCCGCCGTTTGCGCCCTGGAGGATCTCGCGCGTGAGCATCCGGTGCAGCTCGTACAGGTCGTCACGAAGCGCCGACCGCGCGAGCGCCTGCCAGCGGTCCGAGCGCGGGAGCTCGAGCACTCGATCGCGCAGCCAGTCGAGACTGAGCCGCTCGCCGATCCCGAAGTAGACGCAGGAGGCGGTGTACTGATCGGTGCCGCAGGCCGCCGCGTCCTCGACGATGTCGAACACCGACAGCAGCGCCGGCATGGCAGCCACGCGCCGGGCCAGTTCGGCGGGGACGCCCGCCTCGGTCAGCTCGTCCAGTCGCGAGTCGTATGCCTCGTGGTCGGAGGTCGTGAGCATCTCGGGGATGGCGGCGTAGAGCTCGCGCACTCCCGCCTCGAAGTGGTGCGCGGTCTGGGTGACGTCGATCTCGGTGCGCGCCCGCGCACGACACAGCCAGCGCGTCGCCCGCTCGACCAGACTGCGTCCGTCCAGCAGCATCGACATCTGGGTGCCTGCCTCGATCCGGTTGTCGAGGTCCTCGATGGCGTCCCAGAAGTCCCGCATCTCGAAGACCTCGCGCGCGACCGCAAACGCGCGGGCCAACTGGGGAGCGGTCGCTCCCATCTCCTCCCCGAGACGGAACGCAAACGTGGTCCCGCCGCGGTCCACGAGCTGGTTGGCGACGATCGTCGCCACGAGCTCGCGGCGCAGGCGATGCTCACGGATCTCGCGCATGTAGCGCTCAGCGCCCTCCGTCCCCGCCGGGGCGCGGTCAGCCGAGGCCGAGCCGGTGCCGAGCGGCGCCGGGAAGTAGCGCTCGAGATCGCCGAGCAGGTACGGGTCGTCGGGGAAGTCGGATTCGAGCAGCTCCTCGTAGAGCGCGATCTTCACGTATGCCATGAGCACCGCCAGCTCGGGCGCGACCAGACCACGGCGTTCCGCGCGACGCTCGGCGAGCGCCTCCTCGGTGGGAAGCACCTCGATCTCACGGTCCAGCGCGGCGTGGTTCTCCAGCCAGCGCAGCAGCCTCGCATGGACGTCACGCATCGTGACCGACTGCCGCACCGCCAGCGAGAGCGCCTGGGTCTGGGTGTAGCTGCCGTAGAGGACCTCTTCGGCGACGGCGTCGGTCATCGACTCGAGCACCGTGTCGCGCTGGTCCTCCTGGAGCTCGCCGTCGGTGATCAGGTCCCCGAGCAGGATCTTGATGTTGACCTCGTGGTCGGAGCAGTTGACGCCGGCGACGTTGTCGATCGCGTCGGTGTTGACCCGGCCTCCGGTGGACCCGGTCCCGCCTGCACCGCCACGCAGCGCATACTCGATGCGGCCGCGCTGGGTCAGCCCCAGGTTGCCTCCCTCGGCCACCACCCGGCAGCGCAGTTGGGAGCCGTTGACCCGCAGCGCGTCGTTGGCCCGGTCGCCCACCTCGGCATGACTCTCCGTGACCGCCTTCACGTAGGTCCCGACGCCGCCGTTGTAGAGCAGGTCGATCGGCGCGCGCAGGATCGCGGAGATCAGCTCGTTCGGCGACAGGCGCGTCGCCTCGATCCCGAGGGCCGCGCGCACCTGTGGCGTGATCTCGATCGACTTCGCGGTGCGCGGGTAGACGCCGCCGCCCTCGCTGATCGCGTTCGGGTCGTAGTCGCTCCAGGCCGAGCGCGGCAGGTCGAACAGTCGCCGCCGCTCGACGTAGCCCGCGTCGGGGTCGGGATCCGGGTCGAGGAAGATGTGAGCGTGGTTGAAGGCGGCCACCAGCCGGATGTGCCGCGAGCGGAGCATCCCGTTGCCGAACACGTCGCCGGCCATGTCGCCGATCCCGACCACCGTGAAGTCCTGGGTGGCGACGTCGACGCCGAGCTCACGGAAGTGGCGCTTGACCGATTCCCACGCTCCCCGAGCGGTGATGCCCATGGCCTTGTGGTCGTAGCCGTGCGAGCCGCCGGAGGCAAACGCGTCGCCGAGCCAGAACCCGTACTCCTCGGAGACCGAGTTGGCGATATCGGAGAACCGGGCGGTCCCCTTGTCGGCGGCGACGACCAGGTACGGGTCGTCGCCGTCGTAGCGCACGACGCGCTCCGGGACTGCGACGCCCCCTTCGACGTAGTTGTCGGTGAGGTCGAGCAGTCCGTGCAGGAACGTCCGGTAGCAGTTGATTCCCTCCTGCAGGTACGCCTCGCGGTCGGTGACCGCGGGGGGATGCTTGACCACGAACCCGCCCTTGGAGCCGACGGGCACGATCAGCGCGTTCTTCACCATCTGGGCCTTCATCAGCCCGAGCACCTCGGTGCGGAAGTCCTCCCGGCGATCCGACCAGCGCAGACCGCCGCGCGCGACCCGGCCGCCCCGCAGATGGATCCCCTCCACGCGCGGGGAATAGACGAAGATCTCGAAGCGGGGCCGCGGACGGGGCAGCATGTCCAGCTTCGTCGGGTCGAGCTTGAACGACAGATACACGGGATGCGGCTCGCCATCGACGACCCGCCAGTGGTTGGTGCGCAGCATCGCGTCGATCACCCCCATCACCGATCGGAGGATCCGGTCGGCGTCGAGGCTGGCCACCGAGTCGATCGCCTCCACCACCTCGTCGCGGATGCGCGCAACCGCCGCCTCGCGGCGGTGTTCGTCCGCGTCAGGGTCGAACCGTGCCTCGAACAGCGCGACCAGCCGGGCGGCGAGCGTCGGGTTGTCAAGCAGCGTCGAGATCATGTAGGCATCCGAGAACGGGATCACCGCCTGGCGCAGGTAGCGCAGGATCGCCCGCAGCACCGTGATCTGCCGGCCGCTGAGGCCGACCCGCATGACGAGTCCGTTGAGACGGTCGTCTTCCAGCCGTCCGGCCCACACGCCCAGGAACGTGGAGGCGAACTCCTCGCCGGCTCGGTCGAGGTCGGCCGGGTCGCAGCTCAGCCCGACGTCGTACACCCAGACCGGATCGCCGTCGGCGGGGCGGATCTCGTACGGACGTTCGTCGACGACGCGCGCGCCCATGTGCTCGAAGGTGGGTACGACCTCCGAGAGCGTCACCTGGCTGGCGCTGAACAGCTTGGCTCGGACCATCCGCTCGGGGTCACCGGGCCGGCGGTGAACCGCGAGGATCGCGCGTCCACCCGATCGCAGGCGGTCGATGCGGGCGATGTCGTCCACCGCGGTGGTCGCATCCACGAGCGCGCGGTAGGAGCGCGGGAACGCCCCGCCGTAGATCTCGTTCAGCGCGAGGCCGCGTTCCTCGCCGTGGCGCTGGGTGAGCGCGGCCCGCAGGTCGTCGCCCCAGTCGCGTGTCGCCTGCGCGATCTGGGACTCCACCTCGGCGACGTCCGCGTCGCGGATCCCGGCGCCGCAATGGACGGTGTAGTCGATGCGAACCACGACCGACTCCGAGAGCTGCAATCGCCAGTCAACGTGGTCGCCGCCGTAGGCGTCGGCGAGGATCTTGCTCGCCCGCCGGCCGTTCTCGGTGTTGAAGCGTTCGCGCGGCATGCACAGAGTGGCCGCGACGAAGCGGTCCAGGCGGTCACGTGAGACGAACAGGCGGACCCGGGGCCGCTCACCGAGACCGAGCACGCCCATGGACATCTCGAACAGATCGTCGGTCCCGATCTGGATGAGCAGGTCGCGCGGCAGGGATTCGAGGATGTCGATCAGACCCTTGGCGTCGTGGCTGTCGGGCGGGAACGCCGCCGCGTGCATGATCCGCTCGACCTTGTCACGGAGCATCGGCACCTCGGCCGGCGGCGCGTGGTACGCGCTTGAGGTGTAGAGCCCGAGAAAGCGCCGCTCCCCGAGGACCGTGCCGTCCTGCGCGAAGCGCTTGACGCCGATGTAGTCGAGGTAGGCCGGGCGGTGAACGGTCGAGCGGGCATTGGCCTTGCTGAGCACCAGCGGGTTGACGCTGTGGGCCTCGGCGAGCGCGCGCTCGGACAGGTGCTTGGTCCGCTCGGCTCCCTCCTCGCGCAGGATGCCAAGGCCGGTCTCCGGGATCGCGGTCAGGGCGTCATCGCCGAGCTCGTACTCGCGATAGCCGAGGAACGTGAAGTGCCCGTCGGCCAGCCAGTCCAGGAACGCGCGGCATTCGGCGAGCAGGTGGTTCTCGCATGGCGGCGGGCGATCCTCGAGCTCGGCGGCCGCCTCGGCGGCTCGCTCGCGCATCGGATGCCAGTCCTCCACCGCTGCGCGGACGTCTCCGAGCACCCGCTCGATCCCGGCGCGCAGATTGGCGAGCCGTTGTGGATCCGGCTGGCGGGCGACCTCGGCGTGGATGATCGACTCAGAGATCGCGTCGGGGTCGGTGGCCTCAGGCGCGACCACGTCGGCGAGGATCCCCTCCGGGCTGCGCACGACGCGCATCACGGGATGGATCAGCAGCTCGATCGCATGCCCCTGCCGGCTGAGCTCCATCGTCACCGAGTCGACGAGGAACGGCATGTCGTCGCAGACGATCTCCACCACCGTGTGCGGAGCTCCCGAGGCCTCCGGGTTGAACACCCGGACCTTGGCCTCCCCCGGCGTCCGCCGCGCCGCCATCTCCCACTCGCCGAGCACGGTTTCGGCGAGACTTGAGACCTCGCGCTCACGCAGATCCTGCGGCGGGACCCAGTGGAAGAACTGGCGGACGAACTCCGCGCATGGCCAGGACGGCTCGTGCCCGAGGCGGGTGGTGACAGCCTCGAGCACCGAGTCGATCAGGTCGAGCTCGAGATCGTCGGTCCTCACCGCCATTTGCGTGTCTCTCCTGACACGAAGCGGAACGGTACCCCTCCGCGAGGATGACGGGTACACCGCGTGCGGCTCAAGGGATCAGCGCGACTGCCGATCTATGCATTGATGGCCCGTCTGCCTGCCCCTGCGTTCGTCGCCTACGCGTTGGTTGCGGCGCTCGCATGTGCGGCCGCCGAATTCGCCGCGAGCCATCTCGGCGTCAGCGCGCTGGCCGCCGCGGTGTTCGTCGGCGTGGTCGCGCTCGCCTACGCCGGCTGCGGGCTCGCCGTCCTGCACCACGCGCGCGGCCAGGTCGAGCGCGAGGCCGAGGAGCTCGGCGACCTCACCCAGATGCTCGCGCGTTCCACCTCCGAGGCGCAATCGCGTCGCCTTCTGCTGCGTTATGTCCAGCGGCTGGCCCCTGATGCGGGCGCCGTGCTGCTCACCCGCGGAGATCCTGCTCAGGGGCTGGAGCTCACGTTCGGCGAGCGGATCGTGGACACGCCGCTGCTCGGTCTCTCCAGCGCTCGGTTCGCGTCCGAGCCCTGCCGGGCGATCGAGATCGGCCAGCCGCGCGAGATCGGGACCACCGTCGCCGCCGCGGCACCCGCCTCTGAGCAGATCGCCGCGTGCGCGCTCTGCGGGCGGCTGTCCACCGAGCTCATGTGCGAGCCGCTGCGCGCCGCGGGGCGGCAGACGAGCGCGCTGCTCGTCGCCGACACCCGGATCGACGCCTCCGTGCGCGCCCGGATCCGGGAGGCGGCCGAACGCGCCGCACCGGTGCTGGCGATGCACCACAGCCAGACGGCGATCGAGCGCCGCGCCGGATCGGACCCGCTCACCGCTCTTCCGAATCGGCCGGCCGCCGAGCAGACGCTGCGCCGGCTGTGTGCCCAGGCAGGCCGCACGATCAGCCCGGTGACCGCGTTGCTGCTCTGCATCGACCAGCCCCCCAGGCTCAAGACCGACCGTGAGCGGGCACTGTCGCTGGTCAGCCGCCGTCTCACCGAGATGGCACGCGCGAGCGACTACATCGCGCGCTTCGACACCAACACGTTCCTCGTTCTCGCACCCGACACCGATCGGGAGGGCGGTCTGGAGCTTGCCGAGAAGCTGCGCCGCGAACTCGAGCTGATGACGCCGGGAACCGACGGCCGGCTCACCGCAAGCCTGGGGGTCGCCGCGCTCCCGATGGATGCACTCGCGCCAGACGACCTGCTGCGGCAGACCGATCGCGCCCTGGCAGTCGCCAAGGCGCTCGGCGGCAACCGTGTGCAGGCTGCCGAGTCGACGATCGCCCCCTGATCGGCCGTCTCGCCCAAACCTGACCGGGGCCCGCCTCCTGCCCGGTGTAGGCTCAGCCGACGTGGAACCCGAACGAGCACGTGAACTGCTGGCCCAGGAGCGAGAGCGGCTGGAGTCCGCACTCCAGTTGCACTCCGGCGCCCCGGACGAGGGCGACCAGGAGATCACGCCTGGCGAGTTGGGCAGCGAGGGGCTCTACCAGGACGAACTCGACGAGGGCCGCCGCCGCGACCTCGAATCGCAGCTCGCCGCGGTTGCGCGCGCGGAGGAGCGGCTGCGCAACGGCACCTACGGTCTGTCGGTCCAGAGCGGGACGCCGATCCCCGACGCACGCCTCGAGGCCCGGCCGACGGCTGAGTTGACCGTCGAAGAGCAGCAGGCGCAGGACCGCTGAGCGGCCCCATGGGCGGACCACGAGCAGCGCGGCCCTTCACCGGCGCCGTGCTCGACCGTGCGAGCGTCCAGCGTAAGGACCCCCAGTGGATCACGGCGATGGCGGCCTCGCCCGCCCGCCGTGGGATCGGTGCGGGCCGTGATCAGGTCCTCGTCTCGGGAAGCAGTCCGGCGCTGGCCCTCACCCGCCTGGAGCCGACCGACGAGCAACTCGCCGTCCCGATCCTCCTCGGTGTCGACGGTGACGCGCCACTGTTCGCAATCGACCTCGAGCAGGAGGCGGCGCGCGACCGACCCGCCGACGACGGCAGCTGGGACCGGGACGGCGAGGACAGCGGTCCGCATCTGATCTCGCTGCGCGAGGCGGGCGTCGCTCTCCCACACGCGGAGGCCGGCCTGGCCGCCTACGTCACGGCGTTGCTCGCGTGGCACCGGCGCCACCGCTTCTGCGCCAACTGCGGGCACGAGACGAACGTGGTCGAGGCCGGGTTCGAACGACTCTGCCCGCACTGCGGCGCCCATCACTTCCCGCGCACCGACCCGGTGGTGATCATGACCGTCGAGCACGACGATCAGCTGTTGCTCGGTCGCCGCGCCGGCTGGCCCGGTGGGCGACTCTCGGTGCTGGCGGGGTTCATTTCCCCGGGCGAGGCGGCGGAGGAGGCCGTCGTGCGCGAGGTCGAGGAGGAGTCCGGCATCGTCTGCCGCGACCCCGTCTACGTGACCTCCCAGCCATGGCCATTCCCGGCTTCGCTGATGCTCGGCTTTCACGCGGTCTCCGACGGGGGTGAGGCCCGCGCGACCGACGGCGAGCTCGACGAGGTCCGCTGGATCCCGCGTGAGGTGGTGCGCGCCGCGGTGAATGGCGAGGACGTCGGCTTCGCGCTGCCCGGCGAGGTCTCGATCGCGCGCTACCTGATCGAGCGCTGGGTCGCCGCTCGTCCGAGCTGAAGAATCCGCCGAGAACGCGGTGAGCGCCCGCGAAGAATCCGGGCGATACCGACACTCGTCTTAGGGGACGCGCCGACGCTCGGCGCATGACGCTCTCGATCCTCCACCTTCGCTCGACCGCGACCGAAGGGCCGACCTTCCCGATGGCGCGGTCCACCGGGACGACCGCCCGCCGCCGGCTGGGCGCACCAACCGCTCCCCGGATCGCGCTCGGCGCGCTGCTCGCGCTCACCGCGCTCGCCTACATCTGGAACCTCGGCGCCTCCGGCGACGCGAACAGCTTCTACGCCGCAGCGGTCCAGGCGGGCACCGAGAGCTGGAAGGCGTTCTTCTTCGGCTCGCTGGACAAGGCGAACTTCATCACCGTCGACAAACCGCCCGCGTCGCTCTGGGTGATGGAGCTCTCGGGCCGGGTCTTCGGCTTCTCCAGCTGGTCGATGCTCGTCCCCGAGGCGCTCGAGGGCGTCGCCGCCGTCGCCCTGCTTGCCGCTGCGGTGCGCCGCTGGTTCGGCGAGTGGGCGGGGATCGCGGCGGGGGCGGTGTTCGCCCTCACGCCCGTCGCCGCGCTCATGTTCCGCTTCAACAACCCGGACGCGCTCCTGGTGCTGCTGCTGGTGGCCAGTGCCTACAGCCTGACCCGCGCACTCGAGCGCGGCGCCACCCGGTGGATCCTCGCGGCGGGAGCGCTGCTCGGGTTCGCATTCCTGGCCAAGATGCTGCAGGCGTTCCTCGTGCTGCCCGGGTTCGCGCTCGTGTATCTGGTGGCCGCGCCGGGGCCGCTGACCCGCCGGGTCTGGCAGACGCTCGCGGCGGGCGCGGCGATCGTGATCGCCTGCGGCTGGTGGCTGCTCGCGGTCGCGCTCTGGCCGGTCGCCGACCGGCCGATGATCGACGGGTCGGCGTCGAACAACATCTTCAACCTCATCTTCGGCTACAACGGGCTCGGCCGGGTGTTCGGGGGCAGCGGGGACGGCGGCGCCGGCGGCCATGGGATCGGGGGCGGCGGGATCGGCTCGAGCTTCAGCGGCTCGACGGGACTCCTGCGGCTGTTCAACTCACTGATGGGCGGCCAGGCATCGTGGCTGCTGCCGGCAGCCCTGATCGCCCTCGTCGCCGGGCTGATCGCGCGCCGGCGGGCCCCGCGGACCGACCGCGTCCGCGCGGCCCTGCTGCTGTGGGGGAGCTGGCTGGTGGTCACGGCGCTCGTGTTCAGCGAGAGCAGCGGGATCATCCACACCTACTACACCGTCGCGCTCGCCCCGGCGATCGGAGCGCTGGTGGCGATCGGCGGGCGCCAGGCCTGGCAGCACCGCGCCTCGGGTTGGGCGCAGGCGACGGTCGGGGTGACGATCGCGGTGACCGCCGCGTGGGCGGAGGTGTTGCTCGCCCGAACTGCCTCCTGGCACCCGTGGCTGGCCACCGTGGTGCTCGCCGCCGCCGTGATCGCGCTCGGCCTGCTGGCGGTCGCAGCACTGCCACAGCTGTCCGCTCTCGGCGCCTCCTCGACCCGGAGGCTCGCCTCGGCGGGTGCCGTGCTGGCGCTCGTCGCCTGCATGGCCGGACCGGTCGCCTACACGTTCGACACGGTGAGCACCGCCCACACCGGTTCGGTCCCGAGCGCGGGGCCCTCCGATGGTGCGCGCGGAACATTCGGCGGCGGCTCGTTCGGCCGTGGCGGCTCGTTCGGCCGTGGCGGCTCGTTCGGCCGTGGCGGCTCGTTCGGCCGCGGCGGCTTCCCCGGAGCGCGGACGTCATCCTCGGAGGGCGCTCCGACCGGCGGCTCGCGCTCCGCAGGCGCTCCCGGAGCGCGGACCAGAAGCTCGACCACGACGGGGTTCCCGGGCGGCCGCACCCGCGGCGGGTCGCTCGGCGGCGAAACGTCCGGCGTGCCGGGCGGCGGGATGTCCGGTGCGCCGGGCGGCGGCACGGCAAGCGTGAGCGCGGCGCTCCGCCGCGCGCTCGAGTCAGACGCAGGTCGCTACCGGTGGGTGGCGGCGACCTCGGGGTCGCAGTCGGCTGCCTCCTACGAGCTGGCGACCGGCGGCCAGCCGGTGATGGCGATCGGCGGCTTCAGCGGTGAGGGCGGCAACCTCACCCTCGCCCGCTTCCAGTCCTACGTGAAGGCCGGCCAGATCCACTACTACATCGCCTCAGGTGGCGGCATGGGCGGCGGCCCGGGACGCGGGGGCGCGAGCTCCTCGATCCAGCGGTGGGTCGCGAGCCACTACACAAAGCAGACGATCGGCGGGACCACCGTCTACAACCTCACGCTGCCCAAGGCGACGAGCTGAGGGGCCGCGCCGGGGACGCCCGCCGCGTCCCCGGCCATACTGGCCCGCAATGGCGCCGGACTCGCTTCACGACCTCTTCTTCGCCGCCGCCGGGGTCGCGGGCGCGCTGATCGGTCTGTTGTTCGTCGCGATCTCGGTCGAGCACGAGCGGCTCACCGCACGCGACGCCGATCAGGTCCACCGGGTGCGCGCCCGCTCGGCGCTATCGGCCTTCGTCAACGCGCTGGTCATCTCGTTGTTCGCGCTCGTGCCTGACGACAGCCTCGGCGTCGCCGCCACCTGGGCGGGGTCCCTGGGCATCCTCTTCGTGCTCGGATCGGTGCTCTCGGTCCGCCGTGCACAACGTCACCCTCCCGCGAAGACCGGTCACGTCCGCCAGCTCACCTTCCTGGTCCTGATGCTCGTGACGTTCTCGCTGCAGGTGGTCAACGGGATCCGTCTGCTCGTTCACGCCCACAGCCAGGGCGCCGCGAACTGGATCGCGGTGCTGGTGATCGTCTGCTTCATGCTCGGCATCTACCGGTCATGGGAGCTGATCGGCGGACCGGAGATCGGCTTCGGCCACGAACTCGCCGAGCTCGTCCGCGAACGCTCGCGTGACCCGGACACCCCTGAAGACCGCTCCGACTGACCACCGCCCATCCGTTCGGACGGTGGCGCGAACGCGCAGGGACAGTTAGATTTGGCGAGGTTCCGGGGGCCCCGTCCCAACGGCGTGAGGGCCTCGGCCCGGGGGAATGAGGAACGTGGCGCAAACGCAGTCCGGAAGTGCGGCGACGTTGAATGGCGGCCCAGCGGATCACCCTGTGGCCGACGGCCCGGCGATGAGCCCGCCGAGCGTCCGCCGGCGCGGACCGTCGCCGACGACGGTGCTCGCGATCGCATCGCTCGGAGCGGCGGTGGCATTCGTCGACGCGACGATCGTCAACATCGCCTTCCCGAGTATCGAGCGCTCATTCCATTCCAGCTCGATTCCGACGCTCTCGTGGGTACTGAACGCCTACAACATCGTGTTCGCGTCGTTTCTGGTGGCGGCGGGACGCCTGGCCGACCTGCTCGGACGCCGGCGCATGTTCATCACCGGGCTCGAGTTGTTCACCCTGGCGTCGGTGCTCTGCGCGATCTCGCCCTCGCCGGGTGTGCTGATCGCGCTCAGGGCGGTGCAGGCGCTCGGAGCGGCGCTCCTCGTTCCGTCCTCGCTCGCACTCGTGCTGCAGGCCTTCGACCCGGAGCGCCGCTCGCACGGCGTCGCCCTCCTCTCCGCCGTCGCCGCGGTGGCCGCCGGGCTTGGACCGTCGCTCGGTGGGGTGCTGGTCGGCATCGATGACTGGCGGCTGGTGTTCCTGGTCAACCTGCCGATCGGAATCGTCGCCATCGTGCTCGCGCGCCGGCGCTTGATCGAGAGCCGCGCTCCGGGCGCCCGGCGGGTGCCGGACCTGCTCGGAGCCGCGACGTTCGCCGTGGGTGTTGCCTCGCTCGTGCTCGGCGTCGTGAAGGGCTCCGCGTGGGGCTGGGCGGCCCCGCCGACGCTCGGTTGCTTCGCGACCGCGCTCCTGCTCGGCGCGCTCGTCGTGTGGCGCAGCGGCTGGCACCGGGCCCCGATCATCGACCTCGCCCTGCTGCGGATCCGAACCTTCTCGGCGGCGAACGCGATGACCGTGCTCGCCGCCGCCGGCTTCTACGGCTACACGCTCACCAACGTGCTCTACCTGACGGGCGTGTGGGGCTACTCGGTGCTGCGCGCCGGTCTGGCGATGACGATCGGCCCGTTCGTCGCCGCAGCGGTCGCCGGCCCGACCAGCCGGTTGGTGCAGCGCATCGGCCACCGGCCGGTGCTGGCGGCAGGCGGGGTCATCTGGGGTGGCGCGGTCCTCTGGTTCGTCGAGCGCGTCGGCGTGCGGCCGGATTTCCTCGGTGAGTGGCTGCCCGGGATGGTGCTGCTCGGCGTCGGCGCGGGCACACTGCTGCCGAATCTGAGCGGCGCGGCCGTTGCCTCCGCACCCGGGCAGGACTTTGCCACCGCAACCGGACTCAACTCGGTCGCCCGCCAGGTCGGCGCGGCGATCGGCGTCGCGATCGTGGTCGCGCTGATCGGCACCCCGACCCCGCTCACTGCCGCCGAGCACCTGCGCCACGCCTGGACATTCGGCGCGGCCTGCCTGTTCGCCGCCGGAGCGGGTTGCCTGCTCGTCTCCCGGATCACACCCGAGCGATCGGTGTCGCTGGCCGGTGCCGTGCGCGAGCTCCGCGGCGCGCTGGCGTCGCTGACGGATCCGAGCAGCGTGACCGGACGGCCGGCGCGGCTGAGATCCGCGGGATCGAGCGACCCCTCCACTGCTCGCGTGGAGTCGCTCGCCGACTTCCTGGCGCTCGCCCCGCTGTTCACCACGCTCGGCGCCGACGCGCGTGAGGAACTCGCGTCACGTGCCCGTGAGCTCCGGCTCGCCGGCGGCGAGTGGCTGTTTCACGAGGGAGATCCCGGGGACACGCTGTACCTGGTGCGCTCGGGCCGACTGGAGGTGGTCGACGAGCGCGCCGCCACCCGCCTGCGCGAGATCGCGCGCGGCGAGGCGGTCGGTGAGCTGGGCCTGCTCGCCGAGGCGCCGCGGTCGGCATCCGTGCGCACCCTGCGCGCCTGCGAACTGGTCGCGATCGAACGGATCGAGTTCGAGCGACTGCTCAGCGAGGAGCCGGCGATCTCGGTGGCGCTCAGCCGCGGACTCGCCGCGCAACTGCGCGACGTCCGCGCTCCGGCTCCGTCCCGACGGCCGTTGCCGACCACCGTAGCGGTCATCGGTCTTGATTCCCGCGCCGATCCGGTCAGGCTCGCACGCGCACTGGCGCAGGCGCTCGGGAGCGGCTGTGCGATGCTCGACGGCAGCGAGGCCGCGCTCTCGGACGACGCTTCAACGGCAAGTGTCTACGCACCTCTCATCGACCAAGCCGAACGCTCCCACGATCTGGTGGTGCTGAGTGCGGGCTCGATCACCGAAAGCGGCCCCTGGAGCGAGTTCTCGCTCGCCCAGGCCGACAGGATCCTCGCGGTCGCCCCCGGGGGCGTGGATCGGGCCCGTCTCGCCACCGCGGCGATCGACGGGCTGCGCGGGTGCGATCTGGTCGCGCAAGACGTCGCGCTCGGCTCCGGAGGGGTGGCGGAGATCGCCGAGGCGCTGTCGCCGCTGGAGAGCCACCGGCTCTCGGACGCGACGTACGACGCCGACGTGGCGCGGATCGGGCGGCGCCTCACCGGCCGCGCGCTCGGGATCGTCCTGTCGGGTGGCGGCGCGCGCGGGTTCGCCCATCTCGGCGTGCTCGAGGAGCTCCTGGCGGCGGGTCTCGTCATCGACCGGATCGCAGGGGTGTCGATGGGCGCGTTCATCGGTGGCCTGTACGCCATGGGCCTCACGCCGGACGAAGTCGATGCGCGCTGCTTCGATGAGTGGGTCCAGCGGCGCCCGCTCAGCGACTACACGGTGCCCCGCCGCGGTTTGATTCGGGGGGAGCGGGGGCGGGCGATGCTGCACCGGACGTTCGGCTCGGCCCGGATAGAGGAGCTCCCGCTGTCATTCATGTGCGGGTGCACCGAGCTGCGCAGCGGCGAGTTCGTCCTCTCGCGATTCGGTCCGCTGTGGGAACGTGTCGGGTTCTCGATCAACCTGCCGATCATCAGCGCCCCGGAGGTACGCGGCCGCGACATGTACGTCGACGGCTCGCTCGTCGACAACCTGCCGGTCCGTGCCATGGCGGACATGGGCGAGGGGCCGATCATCGCCGTCGACGTCAAGCCGCCACTCGGCTCCGGCGGTCACCCAGAAGCCGACGGTGCACGTGCGCCGCAGCCGGCGGCTACCGCCGGGTCGGGCTCGCGCACGCGGCCGCCGCGGGTTCCGCTCCTACCCGAGACGCTCGCCCGCGTCCTGCTGCTCGCCAGCGAGGACACGGTGCAGGCAGCCGAACGTCACGCCGATCTCATCATCCGGCCGCGGCCACCCGGCGTCGGCCTGTTCGAGTTCCACCAGCTCGACGCCGCGCGAGAGGCCGGCCGCACGGCGGCGCGGGAGGCGCTCGAGCGGGCCGATCTCTGAGTCAGAGCGACTCGCCGCCGAGTTCGAGCTCGCCGGCCGCGGCACGCTGGCGCACCGAGTCGCGAAGGGCCTCGAGTGCGCTGTACCGCGGCTGGTAGCCGAGAACCTGGCGGGCGCGCTCGATGCTCGCGGCGATGCTCCGCCCGACGTGCTCGCGGGTCGCGTCGGCGTGATCGCTTCCAACCCGGCGTTCGAACTCGGGCCAGTCGAGCAGCTCGATGTTCGCCTCGCGGCCGAACCACCCGGCGACCCCAGCGGCCAGGCCGCGGAGCGTCATCGCCTGCTCGGCCACGACGTGGAAGCTCGCCCCGATCGCGGCCGGACGGCTGAGGGCACGCTCGAACACCTGAGCGACGTCGTCGGCGTGCACGTGATGCAGGATCCCGAGCCCGAGCTCCGGCAGCGCGACCGGCTCGCCGGTCGCCAAGCGCCGCCAGACATCGTCGTCGAGGTTGCCGGAAGGTGTGATCGACGGCCAGGGGCCGGTGATATGCCCCGGATGCAGAACGATGCTCGGCACGCCGCCCGCGATCGTCTCCCGGTGCAGGAACTGCTCGATCTCCACCTTGCCGGTGCCGTACTCCCCGAAGGCGGTGCGTGGCTCCTCCTCGGTGACCGGGACCCTCGCGGCCGGACCGTGCACCCAGATCGTCCCGCAGTGCACGTGCAAGGGCCGGCTGGCTCGCAGCGAGTCGACGAGCTGTTCAGCCGACGCGCGGGTGAAGCAGAGCATGTCGATCACGGCGTCCGCCCCGAGCGCGGCGATGCGCTCGCCGAAGCTGCCGGCCGCGTCGTCCGCCTCGCGGTCGGCGACCACGCGCTCCACCGCGCGCCACTCCGGCGCCGGAACGTAGGGCGCGCGCTCGCCGCGGCTGACCGCGACGACCTCATGTCCGCCGCGCACCAGGCGGGGCACGAGGTAGCTCCCGACGTGCCCGGTCGCGCCGATGATCACGATGCGGCTCACGACTCGGACCCTACCCAGATCGTGGCATCGCGCGTGACCGCGCCGCCATGCCAACGATCAGGACGTGGAGTCCCCGCCGTCCGTACCGTCCGTGGTCGCGGTGCCGGTCGACTCGGTCGTGTCCGTGCCACCGGTCGTGTCGGTCGTGGACGTCGTGTCCGTCGTATCCGTCGTGTCGGTGGTGTCCGTCGTCGTGGACGTCGTCGTGTCCGTGGTGTCCGTCGTGTCCGTCGTGTCCGTCGTGTCCGTCGTGTCGGTCGTCGGGTCCGTCGAGGTGGGGTCGGTCGAGGTGGTGGGGTCGGTCGACGTCGGATCCGAGCCGGAAGCCGCCGACGGGTCGCTCGGATTCGGGTCGGACACGGGAGTTGAGGGACCGTTGGAGCTGGGATCACCGCTCGAGCCGGTCGTCTCCCCCGCGTTCGATCCGCCGGATGAGCCTGTCGGCGCGGACTGTGACGGCGCGTTCGCACCTGCACCGGAGCTGCCGGAGGTGCCGGTGCTCGACGGCCCGGCAGGGGTCGTGTTGGCAGGCGCGGCCTGGGAGGGAGATGGCAAGGACGGAACGGTGCTCGTCACCGGCTGATGGCCGAGCGTTCCGGTGCGGGGCGGCAGGGTGGTCCGCGCGACCAGGCGATGTGTGGGCGGCTGCACCGGGTGGTGATGGGACGCGGCCATGCCGATCGCGACCGCGGCGGCGGTGATGGCCTTCGCCACCGCGTGCGTCCCGAACCCACCGAGCACGGTCAGTCCCGTCGCCGCGGCGACCGAGCCTCCCGCGACCGCCGCCGTGCTGGCGGCGCCGGCGGCGGCGAGGCCGCCCGCGGCGGCGGCACCCGTGCTGACCGCGCCGGCGGCCGTCGCTCCTCCGGCGATCGAGCCGGCCGCGGTCACGCCGCCCGCGATCGAGCTGGCGGCGGTCGCGCCTCCGCCGACGGCCAGAGCGCTGCTTGCGGTCGCGCCGGTCCCGGCGATTGCCGCGCCGGCCGTGCCCGCTCCCGCGGTGGCGGCTCCTCCGGCGGCGGCCGCTCCACCGGCGGTCACGCCACCGGCGCCCGCGCTCGCTCCGCCCGCGGTCGCGCCACCCGCGCCGGCAGTGGTCGCGACGGCGGCCCCGCCGGCACCCGCCACGGCGGCCCCGTGATGTGCGATCAGCCCGAGGACCGCTGCTCGCAGTCCGGCCAGAGCCGGCACCGGGAGGATCATCGCCATCGCGGCCCGTTGACGACGCGTCTCGCTCTCGTAGGCGGCGCAGCTCGGGCACCGGTCGATGTGCGTTCGCAGCGCACTGCGAGACGGGACCCGGCCGGGCACGTTGGCGATCTCCTCCCGGATCTCGAGACAGGAGCGGTTGCGCGCATGCCGGAACCGGGTGAGCGCCTCGCGCGCCTGGAAGACGAGCGCCTTGACCTTGGGCGCCTGCACTCCCAGGATGTCGGCGATCTCCCGCTGCGAGTTGTCACCGAGCTCGAACAGGACCAGCGCCGCACGCTGGTCGTCAGGCAGGCTCCGTATGTCGTCGAACAGCTCGCGCAGCTCCTCGCGCCGCCAGACCTGATCGATCACGTCGGCGCCGAGCCCGAGCTCGGCGTCGGCCGGGTCGGACGTCCGGTACGCCCGGATCTCAGAAAGGCACCGGTTGCGCGCGATCGCGTATAGCCACGGGCGCAGAATGATCTGAGACTCGGCTCCGCGCATCGCGTGATAGGCGGACACGAACGTCTGCTGGACGGCGTCCTCACCGCCCTCCCGACTGCGGAGCATGTGCGTGCAGAACGAGAGCAGCCCGGGCGCGTAGCGGTCGTAGATCGCCTCGAACGCTCGGTCGTCGCCGGCGCGGACCAACCCGACGAGGCCGTCGTCCGATTCGCCGGTCAACCGCGCCGGGCTCGGAGCCAGATGCAGCAGAGGAACCTCAAGTGTCGCGCCCACGCGGAGAAGTGTGAACCCACCAGAGGCCAAACGCCACCCCTCCGACCGAAACTTTCTCAAGTCAGCGCAAACTGCGCTCAAACTTCGCCGAGATTTCGTGCGCGCGAGATGCGCGGGCCCACCAGTGCCTGAGGGGAATCATTCCCCCCAGGCACTGCGCCCCCTGATCCCCGCGTCATCCGCGCGTCTGCCCCGTGGCGGCGGCGCCGGGCTGTCTGACTCTTCAAACGTCGAAGAGCGGGAAAGGTTGGTTCAGCGCTGAGAATTTGCTGAAGCGGGCGCGGGCGCGCGCGGAGACGCGACCGGTTGCTTGAGAACTCCTGCGCTTTCGGGTAGCCTCGATGAGGCATGGATGCGGGAATCAGTCCTGATCAGGACTTTGTCGGGGTGCGTTGCTACGGCACGGTGGCCTCTTGCGACCCGGTGGCCGGCCTGGGGCAGGTCGTCTCCGCCTGCGGCCAGCCTGTGGCCTTCCTCATCACCGCCCTGGACGACGAGATCCTCACCTGGCTGTCGCCGGGCACGCCGATCAGCTTCATCCGCGCGGCCGCCGAATCTGGGCCGCCCACCGCCACCATGATCCGGCTTGGCGGACCCGCACTGCCGTCGGCGCGAGCTGACACCGCCCGCTGAACCGACTGCGGCCACCTGTATGATCGCCCCGATGGGTCCGGGACTGTTCCGGTTGAGGGCTGCGATGATGCGCAGCGCGGTGAGCCTCCTGTCGATCCGTCCGGGGTTGCTGTCGGCGTTCCTGCAGCGGTTCGCATTTCGCGCGGCGCTGGGACGCGACGCACGGATCGACGCGTGGCGTGCACTTGGCGCTCAGATCGGAGACGACGTCTTCATCGGCGCCCGGTTCGAGGTCACACAACCGCAGAACCTCACCATTGGCTACAACACGAAGCTGCCCGGGAAGGTATGGATTGACTCCGCGTATCCAGTTGCCATCGGGCATGACGTGGCCGTGAACGACGACCTGACGATCCTGACCGCCGAGCACGATGTCAACTCGGCCGATTTCGATGGGATTGGAGAGCCCACGTCAATCGGCGACTACGCCTGGCTTCCGACCAGGATCATCGTCCTCCCAGGTGCGAACGTCGGCGAGGGTGCGGTGGTCGGTGCGGGCTCGGTGGTCACGCGGCCGGTTGAGCCGTACACGATCGTCGCCGGAAACCCGGCGCGCAAGATCGGCGACCGCGTTCGCCAGCCGTACCTGTACGCACCTCGTTTCATCGCGCCGCGCCTGTAACGGCCCCGCCCACGACGGAGACTGCCGTGCCGGCGACGGAGGGTCGAGCGCGAGTGCATGCTGCGCCTTCAGGTTCGTCGCCGCTCGGTCAGGGTGTGGAGAGTCGGCTGTTGTGCTCGTCGCGCCAGCGGACCCATTGGCGGACGGGGTCGAGGTCGAGGTCTTTGACGCTGACGATGAAGAACGTGACGCCGAGGTCCAGCTGTTGGGGCCCGGACGCCGCGGGATCGCCGGCGACCAGGACAGAGCGCTCGATCTCCTCGGGGTCACGTCCGATCCGGCCGCAGTGGTCGTCGAGGATCTGAGACTTGCGGACGAAGTCGTCAGCGTCGGCGAACGTGTGCCAGATGTCGGCGTGCTCAGCGACGAGTCGGAGGGTCCGTCGCTCCCCGGACCCGGCGATCAGCAGCGGGATCGGCCGAAGTGGCGGTGGGTCGAGTCGCTTGAGTCGTTTCTGGATCCGCAGGATCCCACTCTCGAGATCGTTGACGCGGTCAGCGACTGAGCCGAACCGATAGCCGTACTCGCGGTAGTCGCGTTGCTTGAAGCCGCTGCCGAGTCCGAGGATCGTCCGGCCACCCGCGATGTGATCGACGGTCCGTGCCATATCGGCGACCAGATCTGGGTTGCGGTAGCCGATGCAGTTGACGAGCGGACCGAGATCGATCCGTGAGGTCGCTGTCGCCCACGCAGCCAGCATCGTCCAGCACTCGTAGCTCGGCACGTTGGTCTCTCCAGGCCCGAAGAAGTGGTCCCAGTTGAACAGCGCATCGGCACCGAGCGCTTCTGCTTCGCGGGCGGCGTCGAGGAATGCGGGCCAGTCAGCGCCGTACTGCGCGATCTGAAGTCCGATGCGGATCGGCCGCGTGTGGCGTGCCGTCACAGAGTGCTCTCCCTCGTTTGCCAAGACCCGGTCGTCCCGAAGCCCGACCCGGAGATCAAATCTACCTGCAAATCGAGTCTTTCGCTGACCAGAAGCCTCTGCCCGTCGCGCCACTGCGAAAAGGCCCCCGTACCGCCCGACTGCTGAGGGCGTCAGGGCTGTCTGAGAACCCGCTCCAGGCGGATCGCAGCCTGCACTCGGTGTGGCGTGCGCGGACCGGGCGTCCGAGGATCTGCTCGACAGCGTTGAGTCGGTAGGCGATCGTGCGGTCGTTGACCTTGAGCTTCGCTGCAGCCGCCGACGCGTTGAAGGCGCACTCGAAGTACGCGCAGAGGGTTTCGCGCAGCTTCGCTCCATCGCGGCTTGCGTCCAGCGGTGCCAACTGGTTGCCGACGAACGCCCGAGCGGCGCGCTCGTCCGCGAGCAGCACGCATTCCAGTTCCACATCGTCGAAATGGGTGACCGCAGCGCCCATCGCCACCCCGATGCGGTGCGCCGCGCGCGCCTGGCGATGAGTGCGTCGAAACCCGCCCAGCCCCACAGCGGCCCGACCGATCGCCAGCCCGCCGTCCCGATCGCCAATTGCTGCCTTGAGCGCATGCTCGTCCCCGGCGGCATCGCCCGCGAGCCACCCCCAGACGGTCTGGCCGCTGACGGCGACGACGAGCGCGTGTGAGCCGAGTGCCCCGGCGAGGCTCGCCAGATCGGCGTCCGCCCCGGCTCCCCAGGCCAACCACGCCCCGGTGACCGCTGCAGGAATCGAGGCCGCCGGACTCGGCGGTGTTCGTGCCGTTGGTTCACCGCCAGCCCCGACGACCATCGTGCGCTGCGTGCTCGCCAGTTGGTCGGCAGCCCGTTCTCAGCATCTGGGGAACACGTGGAGCGGCTCGCGTGGGCTTGCCGTTGACCGCGAGCGGTGGGCGATCCCGGTCCGCGGCGAGCACGGGCGCGTCACCCATCTCCCCGACCTCGCCGTGTGGCGCCCCGGAGCCGAGCGACCCGCGGCGATCATCGCCGAGCCCGGCGGGCGTCGCCGCGATCGTCAGAAGGCAATCCTCGAAGCCTGGCGCGACGCCATAGTCGCCGGTCAATACTCAGTCGTGCGCTACGACTGCGCCAACGCGTCACTCGCCCACTCGATCTCCCGGCTCGCCGAGAACGTCAGACCAGGAAGGTCAGTGTTCGTGGCAAAGGTCCAGACGACCGCCGACGAGATAGACGCACTGCCGACGAGATCGAACGACGGGTCGGCGGAGGAGGGCCAACGAGTCGCGGCGCGACGAGCCGGGCTGGGGGCACCCGCCAGCCTTGGATTCTGAACGTCACAGGCGCCGCGCTGCAAGCGCGTCCTCGGCGTTCGGCGCCGAACGCCTCCGGGTGCTTCTACGTCCTCACGGGTAACGGCGCTATGTGCTGCCGGATGAGGGTCTGGACAAGCAGGATGCGATCTGCAAAGGCTCGAGTAGCTCGGGAGTGTCGGGTGTGGCGGTACACGTTTTCGGTGGGGCCAGGTGCGCCTACGGTCTGGTCGGGGTCGTCACCCCCGAGCGGGTGATGCTCCGGGTCAGGCCGGGCCCTCCCGACCCGCTGTCGCGCCAGGTCGCACGGGTTCTCGCTGTGCGCCACGTTCTACAGGGCGCGCTCACCGCCCGCCATCCCCGCGCAGGACCCCTTCGCTTTGGCGCAACGGTCGACGCCATACACGGGATCTCGATGATGATCGTCGCGCTCTCGCAGCCCCGGCGACGGAGGGTCGCGCTCGCGGATACGGTCATCGCGGTGGGATGGGCCTGTGTCGGCCTCGTGATCGCGGGCCGGACGCGCAGCTGAGGAGCGGGTCGAGCACAAGGCGTGCACTGGCCGCCTACCGCGGCCGAACCGCTCCTCATCCGTCCGGCGGCGATCCCGTGGGCGGCTCGGTCGGCTCAGGGTCGGGCCCGTCGCTGCCGATCTCGAAGCCGGTCACCGCGCCCCAGCGGTCGTGGTGGACGATCTCGCCCTGCCAGCCCCGCAGCGGATGCATCTTGCTGCGGCGCAGCGCGCAGGCCCACCCCCTGGTGACGAAGTACACGATCACCGGGACGACCCAGATCGCCGCCCGCCAGAAGTGAACCTGCCCGGTGTAAGAGAGGTGCAGGCGGAAGAAGACGCGATCCAACGCCCCAGCCGCGAAGATGGCGAACACCCAGCTGAAGAACGCCGCACCGATCGCGGTGCGCGTCGGGTGGTCACGCGGGCGATCGAGCAAATCGTGACGGCGGTGGTCACCGGTGACGCGGCGCTCCAGCGAGGGCCAGGCGAACAGAACGCCGAAGACGAACGAGGGGAACGCCACTCCGCCCCAGAACGGCTCGGGGATGATCGTATGACCACCGATCACCAGTTCCCAGCTGGGCATCAGCCGTAGCGCCCCGATGAGCCATCCGATGTACCAGTCGGGCTGCGCACCGTTCTCGGACAAGTACGGGTGGTAGGGACCCCATTGCCAGATCGGGTTGATCTGGACGAGCCCTCCCATCAGGAACAGCACCGCGGTGGTGGCGAGAAGCAGTCCGATCGCGCGCAGGGCGTATGCCGGCCACATCGGGGTGCCGACGACGTTGCGCTCACGCCGGCCTGGTCCGGGGAACTGCGAGTGGTGCTGGCGCATGATCATCGCGAGGTGGACGCCGATCAGCGTCGCGAGCAGAACGGGGATGATGAACACGTGCATGATCTCCAGCCGGGAGAAGAAGGCGCTGTTTCCCGGGAACTGCCCGCCCCAGATCGTGCTCGCCATCTGCCCGCCGATGAACGGGATCGACAGTGCGACGCCGTTGCCGATTGCCAGCCCCATCCCGGAGAGCAGGTCATCGACAAGTGAGTAGCCGGCGAACCCCTCGAGGATCGCCAGCCCGAGGATCGTCAGCCCGATGTAGTAGTTGAGGTCACGTGGCTTGCGGTACGCGCCGGTGAAGAAGATCCGCAGGAGGTGCAGGACGATCGAGGCGACGAACAGATCGGCGGCCCAGTGATGGACCTGGCGGATCAGCAAGCCGGCCGGAACGTCGAGGGAGAGGTTGAGCACCGACTGGTAGGCCTCGGACATCTGCTGCCCGCGCAGCAGCGCGTAGGTGCCGTGGTAGACGACCTGATGTCCGGAGGGAACGTAATAGAGCGCGAGGAAGACGCCGGTCGCGATCAGCACCATGAAGCTGTAGAGCGAGATCTCCCCGATCAGGAACGACCAGTGGTCGGGGAACACATAGCGCAGCGCCCACTTGTACAGAGGTGCACCACCGATGCGCTGCTCGGTGTACACGAGGCCGCGTTCGTATCGGCGCCGTGCCCAGGCGTTCGGTGAGCTCATGCCCGCCGGGTCCCCCACCAGGCCGGACCGATGTCCTCGTCGAAGATCCCCGCGGCGCGCAGGTTGCCGCTGGTGTCGATCATCACCGGGAGCTGGGGCAGCGGCCGGCCCGCCGGCCCGAAGATCACGTTGCCGCCGTCCGCCGGCGTGAACGTCGAGTAGTGGCACGGGCAGGTGAACGCAGGCTGCTCGGTGCTCGTCGGCCCGTAGGTGGGATAGCGGTAGAGCGAGATCGCGCAGCCGGCGTGCGGGCAGATCTTCGAGAACGCCATGATCCCGCCCGGCGTCCACGCGCGGCGCGCCGGCGGCAGATGGATCATCGCGGTGGGCAGGCGGATAACGAGCAGTCCCGCCCCGAACAGCTCGGAGTCCTCCCCCTCCGGCAGCGCGGTGTAGAACGATCCGATCTGGATCTCGCTCGCGGCCAGCGGCTGCCCGGTCTCATCGATCATCCGGATCCCCCGGCGCCACGGCGACTCATGCAGCACACGCGCGCGCGGTCCCAGCGAGGCGATCGGCGACGCCGCCGCGGCGGCGACCGCGCCTCCGGCGACGCAGCCGGCGCAGACGAGCAGGCCGCGGCGCGAGATCCCGTCCCCGCCCTGATGCACCAGCGCGCTGACCTCCTGCGCGGCCTCTGGGACGAGCAGCGCATCGCGAGGCTCAACGCTCGTCTCCTGTGGGACGACGAGCTTGCCGGCGAGGATCGTCGCGCCGGCGAGCAACAGCAGCGCGCCGCCCATCGCCAGGCCGAGCAGTTGGGTGTTCGACTTGTCGAGCGCGAGCACGGCGATGAACGACAGCGCCAGGCCGGCCGCTGCGAACAGGAGCAATGCGACCCACAGCTCGTGGCGCCCGTCGGCGGGCAGCTCACGCCGACTGGGATCCTCTCGGCCGGGAGTGGGCGCGTGCGGGGCCGCGTCCGGCGGCGGCGTGTCACCCGCCGGTCCCCGGCCACGCAGCATGCGCCAGGTGGTCCGCAGTGCGATCAAGAAGCCGATCACGCGACTCACGGGTCACTCCGGTTCACTTCAGCTCACCCCCGGTTCGTTCACCAATGAGTCGTGCGACGAGGACGAGTGCGAGCAGCGCGATGAACCAGGCCGCCATCCCCTCCGGAATCGGCCCGATGTTGTAGAGCCCCCATCCCCCGGCGTTGTCAGGGTGCCGGGTGGACAGCACGTAGCGGGCGATCGAGTCGAGCTCACGTTGATCGATCTGCTTGGAATCGAAGTGTGGCATCAGGTAGGGCCCCATCCGGACCGCCTCGGCGATCTCCAGTGGCGTGTCGTGTTGCAGACTGGGCGCGAACGCGCCGACTGTCATGCCGCCGCGGCCGACGATCTGATGGCACCCCGCACAGTGCAGCGTGAACTGTGAGAACCCCTGGGAGAGGTGGCCCGCCGCGGAATCGGCGTCTGGAGATGGAGGGCCGCCGAAGGAGCTGATGTACGCGATCAGGGCGTCGATCTGACGGCGGGTGTAGGCCGGTTGCCCCCGGACCGGCTCGGCGGTCGGGTTCGACAGCGGCATGCGTCCGGTCGAGAGGTAGAAGTTGACCGGTCCGGCACCGACGCCGATCAACGAGGGGCCGTGGCCTGCGCGTCCGGAGAGCAGAAATCCATGACAGGCCGAGC
>Ga0335075_10001118_pt1 | contig 44757 bp, 40 predicted proteins | sample Lox_Sample_24_FD_206723 | JGI IMG/M metagenome (GOLD analysis project Ga0335075, IMG submission 206723) | Soil microbial communities from Loxahatchee National Wildlife Refuge, Florida, United States - Lox_Sample_2.4 | ecosystem: Environmental > Terrestrial > Soil > Wetlands | place: USA... | reverse complement strand
TGCTCGACTCCCGCTTCACGTAGTTGGGCGACGATACCTGTCCCGGCAAGAGGGCCGCTCGTCGACCGCTGGACCAGCAGATCAGGCTTGAACTCGCTTAACTCGGCAATCGTCCGCGCAGCGGGGTCTTCGAGTGGGATGTAGATGTTCTCGCCGATCAGCGACCGTGCAAGGTCATTGTGCCTTCGCGCCCAACCCGGCAGGTCGCTGCCACTGGTCGTGCGACTACCGAACTCGGTGACAACGATCAGCTCGTGACGCTGACGTGCCCGATCTTGAAGCTTCGCGATGGTGGGGACGACCTTGTCGGCGAGTCGGTCGAAGAACCAGTTCAGGTCCTCGGTTCTCCCCAACGCCGCGACAAACTTCCCGAACGCATGATCGCGTCGACAGAAGTACGCCTGCATGTCGACGACGACGATCGCGTGCTTCGGCATCCGCCCTCCACGTCAACTCAGCCTTGCATGTAACACCATCCACCGGGATGGCCAACCAAATACTTGACCGGTAATCTATACCGTTAGTCATCCAGTATGGAGCATTAGGACAGTGGTTGGCCTCGAAAAGACGTACCGATCAGTATGATTAACCCGAAAGCAGATCGAAGCTCGCGCGTAGGGAACCGTCACGCTACTGATGCCGAGCCCGCTATCGAAGTCTTCGTTGATAAAACTGAGGACATGTTCTGACTAGGTGTTTAGCAGAAAATCCGCGATTGCCGTAGTAGCTACCGATAGGTATACAGTATAGGCAGTTGCGTGTTCGTAACTATGTAAGGAGATGCCGGTTCATGAGTTTCGCCCAGAGGCTCGCCCGCGAGATCCCCGTGACTACGACTATTGTCCCTGAAGGTGCGGAGCCGGCCGCCGTCAGTGATGCGCCTGGTGCCGTGTTTTTCGACCTGCGTGATGACGGCGTTGCGGTCGTTAGCTTCAACCGGACCGAGCGGGGGAACACGTCGAGCGCGGACATCGCTACTGACTTCTGCGCGAGACTCGGTGCCGCCGAGGCGGATTCCGACGCACACGGTTACCGTCGTCGCAGACAGCTCGCGGCGGAGCCGGGCTTCATCGACGGCATCACGCGCTTCTTCAATACAATCGCCGACCTTCTGGCCGTTCACCGAGATGCGAGCGGGACCCCAGAACGCGCGTCGACCGGATAAATGACCCAGAGGACGAGGATCATGACACTTGAGTATCACGCCATCGACGTCGACAACCACTACTATGAGCCGATTGATGCGTTCACACGGCATCTGGACAAGCAGTTTCGCCGACGGGGCGTACAGATCCTCAGCGATGGGCACCGCACCACCACGATCATTGGCGATCGGGTCAACCGGTTCATCCCCAACGCCACGTTCGACCCGATTATCGTGCCCGGCTGTCTGGATTTGAAGTTCCGCGGCCAGGTTCCTGAAGGTGTCGATCCAAGTTCTCTGATGAAGGTCGAGGAGCTTGAACTTCGCCCGGAGTACCAGAACCGGGAGGCGCGCGTCGCAGTGATCGACAGCCAAGGCCTTGAGACCGTCCTGCTATTCCCGACATTCGGCTGCGGCGTCGAGGAAGCGCTCAAGGACGATGTGGAGGCTGCCATGGCCTCGCTGCACGCCTTCAACCTTTGGTTGGATGAAGATTGGGGTTTCGATCGGCCAGATCACCGGATCTTGGCGGCACCAATGCTCTCACTGGCCGATCCGCAGAAAGCTGTCGAGGAAGTGGACTTCGTCTTAAACCGTGGAGCCAAGCTGGTGCACGTGCGTCCTGCGCCGGTCCCCACCGGGTTCAAGCCGCGCTCGTTGGGGCATCCGTTGCATGACCCGGTGTGGGCACGTCTGGCCGAGGCCAATGTCCCGGTAGCGTTCCACCTCGGTGACAGCGGTTACCTCAAGATCGCTGGTATGTGGGGCGGCATGGAATACTTCGAACCCTTCGCCGCCGCAGATCCACTGGACAAACTCGTCGTCGACGACCGCGCCATCCACGACACCATCGCCTCGATGATTGCCCACGGCGTCTTCGACCGGCACCCGAAACTGCGGGTCGCCAGCATCGAGAACGGATCGGACTTCGCGCCCCGTCTGGCCAAACGGATGAAGAAGCTTGCCAATCAATCACCCAAGTCATTCCCCAACGATCCAGTGGACACCTTGCGCCAACATGTCTGGATCGCGCCCTACTACGAGGACGATCTGCCCGCGCTGGCTCAGCTAATCGGCGCTGACCGCATATTGTTTGGGTCCGACTGGCCTCACGGCGAAGGACTGGAATGTCCACTGTCGTTCACCAAAGAATTGGTTAACTTCAACGCCGCGGACGAGCGAAAGATCATGCGAGACAACGCTCTAGAGTACTTGGGCACGAAGGTAACCGCGGCGGTCTAGCGGTTGCCCCACCGCAGCGCGTTGGCGACTTCCGGATCGAGTCGGCGACCACGCCCGGTTGCCCGCCAGGTTGTGCCTGTTCGGGCCACCGATGCGCATAAACTTCGTGTTTCCGCATCGTCGTCCTAAGTATTGATGTACGCGAGAATGCATGTGCACAACGGCATTCGCATCCCGTAATTCACCAGCTGGCGGCCCAAAGGATGACGGCGGCTGCAACATGACCGCGGCGAGGGCGCACACGCAGTGGGTGACCCAGACCAACTTTTCGCAGGCCGGGTCGAACCGAAGGAGCGGCAAGTGCCCCTTCGGGCTGGGGTTACGTCACCGCCCGCGCCCCGCGACAAAACGCGCAGTTGCGAGTATCGCTTTGGCTTGTGCATCCAACAGAACTCCCTATATGCTCGGTAATACGGTAAGGCATACGGGAACCCCAAAGAGTAGTTCCTGCTGCCAACTTAAGAAGCGTTAGAAGGGGTGTGGCCAACCGTATGGACTTATTGGCGGACCTACGAACCTACGTGGCTGGCCGGTGGGTCACCGGCGACGAAGTCGTAGACGTCGAGAACCCTGCCGACGAGAGCCTCGCGGGACAAGTGACGGCTACTCCGATTGCCGAGTTCGCCCAAGCCATTACGGATGCGCGTCGCTGCTTTGATGACGGCGTGTGGGCCAACACCCCGGTCAACGAGCGCGCTCGACTGCTCCACGCCTTCGTCGACCATGTTGCCGCGAGCCGCGAGCAGCTCGTGCCGCTACTGGTGGCCGAGGCGGGCCAGCCGCTGCGATTCGCCAAGACTCAAGTTCGTAGCGGTGTTGCGTTGGGCCATCAAACCATTGACCTGTTCCTTTCGATGTCGCATGAGGAACCAAGTCCCGTACCCGTGGACGACCTGGTTTCAGGCCGCGTCGCGCTCAGCATTCGTCGGCACGAGCCAGTGGGCGTTGTGGCGGCCATCACCCCGTACAACGCCGCGCTCATCATGGGTTTCCAGAAGCTGATCCCCGCCCTCATGGCCGGCAACTCGGTGATCCTGCGCCCGAGTCCGTTGACGCCGATCTCGTCGCTGATTTTCGGTGCCGCCGCTGACGCGGTCGGACTGCCGCCGGGCGTGCTGAGTGTCGTGGTCGAGGCCGGCACTGCGGGGGCGGAATTGCTCACCAGTCATCCAGCCGTCGACATGGTGTCGTTCACGGGCTCCACTGTCGTCGGTCGGCAGATCCTGACTCAGGCGGCATCCACCGTCAAGCGTGTCGGACTGGAGCTCGGTGGCAAATCGGCGCAGATCTACCTTTCGGACGCCGTGGAACGTGCGGCCGTCGGTGCACTCGGCGTCGTGGCATTGACCTCGGGTCAAGCCTGCGTGGCAGCGACCCGGATGCTGGTTCCCGAGGATCGTAAGGCGGAGGTCCTTGAGGCGGTGTCGGCGGCCTACGCGTCACTCACCGTGGGTGAGCCCACCGATCCGGCGATGCTGATGGGGCCAGTGATCAGCGCCGCTCAGCGGGACAGGTGCGAGCAATATGTGCGGCGGGCTGAGGAGCACGGCGGAAAGCTGTTCTGCGGTGGCCGCCGACCCGCGGGTCTTGACCGCGGTTACTACTTCGAGCCGACGGTGCTCGATTTGCCTACCAATGCCAACCCGGCGGCCCAGGACGAGATCTTTGGTCCAGTGATTGCGGTCCTGGGTTACAGAGATCTGGACGAGGCCGTAGCGATTGCCAACGACAGCACCTATGGATTGTCGGCTGCGGTGTACGGCGGTGACGTGACGGCGGCGCTCGGGGTGGCTCGACGGTTGCGCACTGGCGCGGTCAATGTGAATACCTCGGTGTTCAGTGCGTACGCGCCCAGCGGTGGTTACAAGCAGAGCGGCTTGGGCCGCGAACGAGGTCCGGACGGGATCCGAGAATTCCAGGAAGTCAAGCACATCTCGATTGGAGAGTTGGCACGATGAGCATCGAAACTGACGGCACCGCCTTCGATTTGAACTGGTTGATCTCGGTGGATGACCACATCCTCGAACCGCCCAACCTGTGGGTCGACCGCGTCGCCGCCAAGGACCGCGATCGCGCCCCACACATGAAGATCGACGACAAGGGCATGGATTACTGGGCCTACGACGGCAAGAAGCTGCCCAGTTCTGGCCTGAGCGCCGTCGTCGGCAAGTCCAAAGAGGAGTTCAGCCCCGAGCCACTGTCTTACTCGGAGATGCGGCCCGGCTGCTACGACGCCAAGGCGCGCATCGAGGACATGGACCGCGCCGGTGTGCTTGCGTCGCTGTGCTTTCCGACGCTTCCTCGGTTCTGCGGCCAACTGTTCATGGAAGCCAGCGACCGAGAATTCGGCTTTCAGTGTCTGCAGATCTACAACGACTGGCTCGTCGAAGAGTGGTGTGCCGCCGCGCCGGGGCGCTACATCCCGCTGATGCTGATCCCGATGTGGGATCCGGCCCTCGCCGTCAAGGAGATGGAGCGGATGGCGGCCAGGGGCGTCACGGCCTTCGCGTTCTCCGAGAACCCCGAGCCTTTGGGGCTGCCGACCATCCACGACGCCAACGGCTACTGGGACCCCGTCATGGCAGCGGCCAACGAACTCGAGCTGGTCGTGAGCATGCACGTGGGGTCGTCGTCGACGTTGCCCAAGATCTGCAAGGACGCACCGTTCATGGCCAACCTCACCTGGGGCGCCTCGCGGACGTCGGGAACCATGCTGTCCTGGCTGTTCAGCGGACTGTTCCAGCGCTACCCCAACCTGAAGATCGCCCTGTCAGAGGGTGAGGTCGGCTGGATGCCCTACTTCCTGGAACGAGCCGAGCAGGTGCTCGACAAGCAACGGTACTGGGTGAAGCGTGGGACGAAGTTCATGGGCCACGCCGGTAACGAAGCCGACCTCGACAGTCTCGACATCCGGGAAACTTTCCGCAACCACATCTTCGGCTGTTTCATCGAGGACCACCATGGCGTGGCCAGCCTCGCTGAACTCGGTGAGGACAACATCATGTGCGAAACCGATTATCCGCACTCGGACTCCACCTGGCCCGACTGCATCGACGTCGCCCGCAACGTCATCAAGGACCTCCCGCCCAACGTCCAATACAAACTGCTGCGCGGCAACGCCGAACGTCTCTACCGCTTTACGCCCGCCAAACCACCGGCGTTGGCCCGTGCCTGAGATCGCAATCGACCGCGATTGCTGTATGGGCAGCGGGATGTGCGCGGTCTACGCACCGGGCACATTCACTCAAGATGACCACGCCAAGGTGATGCTGCTCCAACCCAGTACCGACCCCGTCGAATCTATCCAGACGGCAGTCGAAGCGTGCCCCACTGGCGCACTCGCGCTGCGTTCGTCGAACGGAGCACGATGAGCAGCGGCATGCTGGACGGCAAGTCCGCCGTCGTCACCGGCGCCGGGTCGGGAGTGGGGCGCGCCTCCGCACTGCGGTTCGCCGAGGAGGGCGCCAAGGTTGTCTGCGCCGATATCGACCTTGACCGAGCCAAGGAAACGGTACGAGCGGTCGAGGCGACGGGCGCGACCGCGATCGCGGTGGGCGTCGACGTATCTGTCGAAGACGACGTCGCCGCCATGATCGGAGCTGCCGCAGAGCAATTCGGCCGATTCGACCTGCTGTTCAACAACGCGGGCATCCCTACGCCCCGCTTCGGCGCCAAGCTCGAAGACCACACCAAGGAGGACTTCCAGCGCCTCGTCGCGGTCAACCTCGGCGGGGTGTTCTTCGGCTGCAAGCACGCCGTGCTTCGGTTCAAGGAGCAAGGCGGCGGTGGCGCGATCGTCAACACCGGGTCAGTGGCTGGATTGGTCGGTTGGGGCGGATCGGTGTACGGCGCCATCAAGGGTGCAGTGCACCAACTCACCCGAGCGGTGGCGATCGAGGGTGCACCTTTCGGCATTCGGGCCAACGTGATCTGCCCCGGTGCGATGCCGCAGACCGGCTTCATGGCCGCCGGCGGACTCGATCCGGCCGCGCTGTCGCAGGCCGGGTTCTCTGATCAGGTCGGCGCCCAGCACCCCTTAGGGCGCCCGATCACACCCGAGGACTGCGCGGAAGCGGCCGTGTATTTGCTGTCCGAGCGGGCCACGAATATCACTGGGGTGCTATTGCCTATAGACGGGGGCTATGTCGCCCGATGAGCGCCGAAACACTCGACCGTGACCGCGTTCGGACATTGTTCGATCTCCGCAGCGCGTACGTCGCTCACTCGGGCGGTGGGTACCAAGACGATCCGTACCCGACGTGGCACCGCCTGCGCGAGAGCGGTCCGGTCCACCCGGGCACCGTGCACGAACTCACTGGCTTTCCCGGAGACCTGATATTTCAGGGGCTACCGTTCCCGGACCGACCGCATTTCTCGGTGTTCAGTTACGAGGCGTGCAACGCCGCCTACCGCAACCCAGAGATCTTCGCCTCGTCACCAGACGGTGTGGACATCGCCTCGGGCGGAACGGTCGTCAGCAATAGCATGCTGTCGATGGGTGGTGCACAGCACCGACGCTACCGCGCGCTGGTGCAGCCCTCGTTCCTGCCGGCGAATGCGATGTGGTGGATCGAGAACTGGATCAGGGAAACGGTCCAGCTGTTGATTGACGGCATCTCCAGTGCGGGACGCGCCGAACTGAATGTCGACTTTTGCGCTCCCATCCCGGTGCTGACGATCACCGGCAGTTTCGGCGTGCCGGTCGAGCAGGCGCTCAACATCCGAGCCAATTTGACCTCGAACCCACGTGCCGTCGTCGAGATACTGAAGCCGATCGTCGCTGCGCGACGGCAGGAGCCTCAGGACGACCTGATCAGCATGCTGGTGCAGGCCGAGATCACCGACGAGGAGGGCGCGACCCAGCAACTCAGCGACCGGGAGATTTTCTCTTTCTCGCTGTTGTTGCTGGCAGCAGGGTCCGGCACAACGTGGAAGCAGTTGGGGACCACGCTAACCATTCTGTTGCAGCGTCCCGACTTGCTGGCTGCGGCACGGGAAGACCGCCAGCTCCTGCGCTCGGTCATCGAGGAGTCGCTGCGCTGGATGCCCACCGATCCAATGTTCTCCCGGTGGGTAGCGGCCGACACCGAGTTTTACGGAGTCCACCTGCCGAAGGGTGCGGTCGTGCATCTGTGCATCGGAGCCGCCAACCGCGACCCCGACCGGTGGGAACGACCCGATGAGTTCGACCCCTCACGTCAGCTGAAGTCGTCGTTCGCGTTCGGGGGCGGCGTCCACGTCTGCCTCGGTATGCACGTTGCGCGCGCCGAGATGATGGTCGGCATCGGAGCGGTGCTCGATCGCCTGCCGAACCTGCGGCTCGACCCTCATGCCGAGCAACCTCGATTCGTCGGCATGTACGAGCGCGGGGCCACTGAAATTCCCGTCCTATTCGACACGCCAGGAGCATGACAAGTGGCCGAATCTAACTACAAATCAACCGATCTCACTCTTCTGGGCGAGGAACACATCCGTGCCTATCGGGAGACTAATGGCGAGGTGGGCTACATCTGGAATGGTGTCCCGACGCTGCTGCTGACGGTCACTGGCCGCCGCACGGGTCGCAAGCACACCTCAGCGCTGATCTTCGGACGCGACGGCGATGACTACCTCGTGGTGGCGTCGTACGGTGGGGCGCCCAAACATCCACTGTGGTATCTGAATCTACAGGCGGATCCCACCGCCGAGATTCAGGTGAAGGGCGACCGGCTGGGGGTCACCGCACGCACGGCCTCAGCCACCGAGAAGCCTCGATTGTGGCAAATCATGGTGAACGACTGGCCGAATTACGATGTCTACCAGTCACGTACCGATCGCGACATACCCATCGTCGTGCTGTCGCCGACATGACGTTCGACAATCTTTCTGCAGCGTCAGGGGTCGCCCAGCGCCTGCGTGCTCTATACATCCCTGGCCGCACTGGGCGCAACTCTGCGACCGTCATAGTCACCCCTCAGCAATGTCAAAGGAGTCAACATGCCGCATGCCAAGCCGAGCGACTTGCCGGCCGACGGGGGCGGTCGGTGGCCGGCCGCAAGTGGCGGCTTCCGTTCTGCCCAGTGGGGGGACATGGAAGTCGGGTTCACTGAGACCGAGCCGATTGACTGTACGAAGATTTACCGGGCAGGCGGGCTTCCCGGCGGCGTATGCCCTTGTCCGCACTACGGTTTCATTTTCGAAGGTTCGATCAAGGCGGTGTATCCCAACACCGACTGGGCAGACGAGATTGCGACGGCCGGCGAGGTGTATTTCTTCCCGGCCGGCCACGTACTCATCTACCCTGAGCCGACGAAGGCGCTCGAAGTAAACCCTGCGTTCGCGCTGCAGCAATGCATGGACGCCATGCAGCGAGCGGCGGACAAGTTCGGCGGGTCCGCCCTGCACGACGCCGGTACTTCTCCTGATGCGGCGACACGGTGAATGAACTCCCTCGAAGCGGCCGCTTGTGACCCGTTGTCGCAGCGTGCATTCCGTAGCGTTCCGATCGGGCATGGGTCAGACGCTTGACCGAGACCGGCCGCGGGCAGGTCGGCGAAGAAGCGACGGAGCTGGGCGGGCCAAGTCGTGAACACCGGCGGCGAGAAGGTGTTCGTGGAAGAGGTCGAGGAAGTGCTGCGATCGCATCCCGCCGTCGCCGACGCTTTGGTAGTGGGACGGCCCAGCGAACGGTGGGGATCGGAGGTCGTGGCCCTGGTTGCCTTGCGGGCCGGGGCAGACCTCGATCCAGACGCACTGAGCCTGTTCTGTACGTCCCGCCTGGCGAACTTCAAGGCTCCCAAGGAAATCATCTTCGTCGAACAGGTTCGCCGCCTCGGTAACGGCAAGGCAGACTATCGGTGGGCCAAAGCCACTGCGGGACAAGACGTGGGCTCGGACTTCACTCTCGGCTGCGACGCATGACCGCCGCGATCCCGAGCCGCCTATTTGCGGCCTTATCACCCGAGCACTGTTCGGAAAGCGGTCGGCTGACGTCTAATGCAACGATCTGAATAGAGGAGGGCGGCAGGCAATGTCGAACGGATCGACAAACGTGATCACATTGGACGATTACTACGACGGCCGGCCGGAGCAGGCCGTACCAAGTGAACGGAACGCCACCGACGGCATCGGGGAAACGGCCCTAGCGATGGCCGTCGCCCGTTGGCGCGAGGCCGACGCCCCGCAACCGCTGTTCGGTGACCCTTTCTCCCTATTGTTCGTCACCGCGGCCTACGACAGCGGTTGGAGACCCGCGATCCTCACGCGTTCGTCGAAGGATTTGCGCGCACTCGACCCGGTACTGAGCGAACGAATAAAGGCGCTGCACGACTACGCGGCATGTCGGACAAGGTTCTTCGATGATTTCTTCGACAGTGCGACCAGTGACGGTGTGCGCCAGGCGGTGATCTTGGGCGCTGGGCTCGACGCTCGAGCCTGGCGGCTGCGCTGGGCGCCGGACACTATGTTCTTCGACGTCGATCGGCCGAAGATGCTGGACTTCAAGGTTTCCACGATGTGGGCAGCCAATGCTGAACCTGCGTGTGAATATCGTGCCGTGGCCGTGGACCTACGCTCGGACTGGCCTACGGCGCTTTGTAGCGCAGGGTTTGATCCCAGCGCGCCGACCGCGTGGTCGGCCGAAGGGTCCCTCGCCTACGTTCCTGGTGCGGAACAGGATCGACTCTTCGAGTTGATCGACGAGCTGAGCGCGCCGGGCAGCGTTCTGGCCGCCGAGTCGGCCAGCTCGTCGGATCCCCAACCCAGCCGGCGTAGGCGCCTCATTCGCGAGACACGCGAGGCCGCCGCTGCGGTCGGTGACACCTTCCTGCGCGACGTTCGTTCCCTGTGGATTGACGATCGGCGGAGCCATCTGGCCGACTGGTTGGGCGGCCGCGGATGGCAGACCACCGCCTCGGAGGCCGAAGCCCTCATGGTCGGCTACGGCCGTGCCCCTAGACTCAATGCCCTTGGTGTTGCGCCATTGAGCACCTTCGTGCAAGGACGCCGCTAACTTTTCTTGCCGCCGCGGGACCGTGCCGTGGCCCGAGGGCTCTCATGATCGGGTCATGCCCACCTGGGGTTCGAAAAAATAATCAACGGTGCATACTGTTGCGACGTACCTGCGGGGTGCCTCGTTACACGCCGACCAGCGATGCGAATCGATACCCATATGCTCGGCGGCCCCGTCGTTCCAGTCACCTCCGGGTAGGCGGTGCCGGCGCGACTCCGCGGTCGATGTCACTGCCTGCCCGGTTCACCGAAGAAGAATTCTTCTGCGTTGTTGCACAGGTAGTTCTCGAGCACATCGGCCGGCAGGTCCAGCGCCAACGCCTCCGGGACCACCCGGTCCATTTTCAGCACTGGCCAGTCCGAGGCAAAGATGACCTTGTTCTGCCCCCGCGTGCGCATGTAGTGCAGCAGGCTTTCGGGAAGGCGTTTCGGTGACCACGCGGAGGTCATCAGACGAAGGTTTTCGTACTTGATCATCAGCCGAATCGCGATGTCCCACCAGGGATCTGCGCCATGTGCCATGCACAATCGCAATTCGGGGAAACGCACGCATACCGTGTCCAGGTGAATCGGGTTCTGTACCTCCCCGGGGATCGGTGGTCCGGGCAGGCCGGTGTTCAAGCACAACGGCAAGTCGAGTTCGGCGCACTTGGCGAAGAGCGGGTAATACACTGCGTCACTGGGCGGATACTGGCCATCGCCCCAGAAGCTGGGCCCCACAACGGTATAGGCCACCGGCAAATCCCTGACGATCGCACTGAGCTCGCGCATCGCTGGTACCGGATGCAGCAGATCCAACCCGCCCAACGCCAGCAGGAACCGATCCGGTCGTGCCTCGACGAACCTTCGGGCCGTCACTGACGGCTTGCGCAGGCTGTCGGTCAGGATCGCCTTTCGGACACCATGGCGATCCATCTCCTCAAGCAGCTCGCCCAAGTCGATCGGGGCGAACATCGATGCCGGACCCTTGAAATAATCCTCGCGCACCCTGCGCATGAACTCAGGCTGTGTCTCGGTTTCGCCGAAATGCACGTTGACCAGACAGTCGCTTACGTTGAGCGTCACGGTATCCCTTCGAGTTGTGGGGTTGCAGCGGAAGGTGTTTCGTATAGCAATCTCAATATGGTTCTGCCGAGTACGCCACGGCACCGCCGAAGTGTGGCGAGGAGTGACAGGCCAGGCCCAGCCTCGCACCGGTTCGTTGTCGGTCGCCCGCACGCTGGGAAAGTTGCAAATAACATTCGAGCATTTGCGGTACCCCGTGCATGCGACCGTTGCCCAGCGCTCCGCCGCCGGAGAGGACGGGGATGGAGCCGTCGCGGTCACTGTCGATGCCGCCGTCCGCCACGAACCGATGCGCCTCACCGACCGGACACAGGCCCAGAGCCTCGAGCCAGAACCACACAAAAGGGGAGAAGCCGTCGTAGACCTGCGGCAGATCCACGTCCTGGGCGACAATCCCGGTGTGCTCCCACAGTCGGCGGGCCAGCGCGGCGCCACCTTCGACGATGTCGTCCAACGGCCAGTGCATAGGCAGGCGCGGTCGAGAAGGCGCAGCGCCGGCATACCCCGCGACGTATACCGGGCGATGGGGCAGATCCTTTGCGCGTTCTGCGGACGTGAACACGAATGCGGCCACGCCGTCAACGGGGATGTCGCAGTCGTAGCGACACACCGGATCAGCGAGTGTCGGCGCTTCCAGATACTCCATTGCGCTCAGGGGGCGGTTGTGCCAAAACGACCACGGGATGCGTGCGCCGTTCTTGCGGGCTTCGACAGCCACACGCTCCATTGATTCTCGGCGAGCGCCGAAGCGCTGCAAGTACTCGTTGTAGGGAAGGGCGATCATCGCCAGCGGCCCGAAGAAGCCTTGTGGCGCGACCCACTGCTGAGCGCCGCGCGCCTCCCGCATGGGGTTGCCGTGATACCGGCCCTTCGGGTTGTGCAATGCCCGGTGTAGCAGCACGTAGTCTGCGGCCCCGCTCGCGACGGCATTGACCCCGAGAACCACCGACCCGGGCAGCTGACCGATGCCGTCAAAGCCGGCGGCGTAGCTAGGGACTGCGCCAAGGTGCTGAGCGAGCCAATTCGACGAGACGATGCTGACGCCGTCCTCGACGCCGCGTCCTCCTGCGCTCGGCAACAGACTGGAACTGACGAATCCGTCGATCTGATCAACTGTCAAACCAGCGTCCCTGATCGCCTCCTTGGCGGTGTCCACCGCCAAGGACCCAAGGGGCCTTCCAGCATTGCGGCGTACCTGAGATTGCGCGTAGCCGACTATCGCGACCTGGTTGCTCGCGGCGAATCTGCCGCTCATCGAGCGAGTCGGAACGCAGGGACGGCGACCTCGGGAGTGAGGTCCTCGAAGTCGGCCACTACGGCCGCGCCGATGCGCACATCGGCCTCAACACCGTCGAGCAGGCGACCGATCATCCGTAAGCCTGGCTGCTCGGCCAGTTCGACATCGACAAGCATGAAGGGCACATCATCGTCGAATCCCGGCAGGAACGCTTGGCGCACGATCGTCCACGATCGAATGGCGCCATCTCCGCTGACCTGTGTGAACGCAAATTCGGGGTCGGTCGAACCACAGTGCGGGCATACGACATCGGGTGGCAGGCTGAGCGCGCCGCACCGCGCGCAGCACGCCACCGTGAGGACGTGTTCGGCGGCGGCCGCCCAAAACTGGCCCGACTGCTCGTCGGGTACCGGCACCGGTCGAGTGGCCGTCACGGAATGGCTCCTGAGTCCTTCAGCGACGCGACCTGATCCCAGTCGTAGCCGAGCTCCAGCAGCAGGATCTCGGTGTGTTCACCGTGTTCGGGTGCGCGCCGCATCGATGGTGGCTGCTCGTCGAATTGGACCGGAACCGCCGGAAGTCGGTACGTGGTGCCGTCCTCGAGCGTGATTTCACCGATGTACCCGTTGGCGATCACCTGCGGGTCCTCAAGGAGCTCCTCGACCGATTGGACCGGCGCCCACGGCGCGTCGATGCCGGCGAGCAGCTCCTTCCATTCAGCGAGCGTCTGTCTCTCGAACACCGCATCGAGTTCGGCTATGCACGCCGCGCTGTTTTTTCGCCTCGCGGACATGTCTTCGAAGCGGGGATCGTCGATGAGTTCGTCGCGGCCGACCAGCCGGCAGAAGTCAGCCCAAAAGCGGTCGGGCTGAAGGAACATGAGCGCGATGTGGCGATCGTCTTTGGTGCGGTAGTTGCCGATGAGTGGGTTGACGGCAGGTCCCCGTCCGGCGGCGGGCCGCGCTTCACCGCCGTTGGCTGCGGCGAGCACATCAGAGGACAAGGTCCACATCGCGGTGCCAAGAAGGGAAACGTCCACCACAGAGCCTGTGCCAGTCCGGGACCGTTTTAGCAAAGCGGCCGCAATCCCGAAGGCGAGTGCCGTGGCGCCGCTGCGGTCACCCAACGCGCCGCGCTGGGTTATCGGGTAGTCGCGATCAGGCGGCGTGAGGATGTGGGCGAGCCCGCCTCGCGCCCAGAAGGCCGAGCTGTCGTAGCCAGGTTGATTTGCGTCCGGCCCTCGTACACCAAAGCCATGTCCGCGGGCGTAGATCAGTTTTGGGTAGCGCTCCCGCAACGTGTCCGCGTCAAGGCCTAGGCGGACGAGGGCACCGGGTCGAAGACTGGTGAGAAACACGTCCGCCGATTCCAACAGCTTGTGGAGCGCGTCCCGCCCCTCCGCGCGCTGCAGGTCTAGGGCGATGGACCGTTTGCCTCGATTCGCCAGTGCCATAGACAAGTTCACGCCACCGCGGTCGGTGCCGATGCCCTGGGTCGCCAACCCACGGTAAGGGTCGCCCTCGAGTCGCTCGACGCGTACGACGTCGGCGCCCCAGTCGGCTAAGAGCGCACCGGCCACCGGTACAAATACCCATTGTGCTAATTCGATGACACGTACTCCGTCGAACGCGTCTTGGTCCATGTGTTTCTCCTCGAGTTGCGGCACTCTAGCGATCGGCGTCGGTGTAGCGGATGATGCCGCGAATGTTCCTGCCTTCCAACATGTCTCGGTAACCGTCGTTGACCTGTTCAAGCGTGTACTCGTGCGTCACCATGTCGTCGAGATTGAGGTCGCCGAGCTTGTACAGCGAGAGCAGTTCTGGGATGTCGAACTGTGGGTTGCCTCCGCCGAAGAGGCTGCCCTGTAAGCGTTTCTGCAGCAACGTCAGCATCGCAATGTTGAGATTCGCCTCGATATCACCGAAGCTGCCCATCGCGCTGACCACACAGGTCCCGCCTTTTGCAGTGAGGCCCAGCCAGGATTCGGCGTCCTTGCCCTCGGCTTTGCCCGGGGTGACGATGACCGCGCGACACATGCGCCCGCGGGTGACTTCAGCGATCCCGGCGGTCGCGCTTTCGATGTCGGGATAGACGTGAGTGGCGCCGAACGTCAGTGCCTGTTCGCGCTTCCACTCGACGGGGTCGATCGCGAACACCCGGCGGGCCCCAGCGATCAACGCCCCCTGCAGGGCGGCGTTGCCGACGCCGCCGATACCGATGATCGCCACGTCCTCGCCCGCCTTGACCGCTGCGCTGCGCACCGCAGAGCCGTAGCCCGTCGTGACGCCGCAGCCGACGAGGCAGGCCACGTCGAAGGGGACGGCGGGGTCGATCTTTACCACCGACTCCTGGTGCACGACCGCGTATGGCGCGAAGGTGCCCAGCAGGGACATGGCCGCCACGTGCTTGCCCCTGGCCTGTACGCGGAAGGACCCGTCCGAGATCGAGGCGCCGGCGAGCAGTCCCATTCCCCGGTCGCACAGGTTGCGTAGACCGGTCTGGCACGACGGACACTCGCCGCAGGACGGAATGAACGACATCACCACGTGGTCGCCGACGGTCAGGTTCGCGACGTCGGGTCCGACTTCGGTGACAATGCCGGCGCCCTCGTGTCCGCCGAGGACCGGGAAAGCCGGCACGCGGATGTCCCCGGTCACCAGGTGGTGGTCGGAGTGGCACAACCCGGCCGTCTCCAACTGAACTTTGACCTCACCCCGACGGGGATCACCGATATCGATTTCCTCGATCGACCACGGCTGGTTGACATCCCAGATGAGTGCGCCCTTGGTCTTCATCGCGGTGTCCAATTCAATTGCTCCGGTGAGTATTTCGCGTAGTCACCAAATGCTGTCTGGCCAATGGCATTCATCTGAGGTTGCTAAGGCGTGTCCAGCCCGCTTCGGCAACTAGGTATACGGTGAACTCTACCGTATGGTATACCATAGGGAATCTGCCAGTGGCTCGAATCCGACGATCGAAACCCGCATGCCGCCGATTGCCCTCGCACAGTAGGACATGCCGGATGCCGGGCAGCGGCGCACGATTCCCGACGCGATCGTTATTGGGTTGGCCGACAGGATGTTGACGCTGGTGTCTGTTCATCGCCTGCGTGGGCAATGACACGCAGCGAAGGATCAAAGGGGACCTCATGGCCTCAGCATCGACGGGGATCCGGTTCGACGGCCAGGTTGTGGTGGTGGTCGGCGCAGGGCCGGGCCTGGGCACGACGCTAGCCGGGAGGTTTGCGCACGCCGGTGCGGATGTCGCGGTGGTGGCGCGGTCGACCTCCTCACTCGACGTCTCGGAGGAGGCGGTCCGTGCAGCGAGCGCCCAATCACTGTCGATCGCCGCAGATATCACAGTGCCCGAGCAAGCCAGTCGGATGGCCGACGCTGTAGTCGAGCGATTCGGACAGATCGACGTCCTGGTGAATCTTGCATTCGGCGTCGCTCCGAAGCGCAACCTGCTCGACATGGATACCGAAGGGCTGGAACTGTGGCGTCGCGTCGTGGAGATCGGCGGCTACGGAACTCTTTTGGCCAGCAGATACGTCGCGCCTCACATGGTGCGCCGCGGCCACGGCGCCATCGTGAACGTTACGTCGATGTCTAGTCGTATCGGATTCGCCGGCCGCAGCGAGTACGCAGCGGGCAAGGCACAGGCACACAAGATCGCGCACGCACTGGCCGATGAGCTCGGCCCAGCCGGTGTACGGGTGAATTGTGTTGCGCCTGGGCATATTTGGAGCGAACAACTGGCGACCTATTACCATGCGCGCGCCCAGAAGCTGGGAGTCGATTACGAGACGATTCTCGCTGAATTCACTGACCGAGCAGCCCTGCGAAGAATCGTGACGAACGACGAAGTAGCAAATGCGGTCCTCTTCCTCGCCTCCGACCTGGCTTCGGGCATCACCGGCGCCGTGCTCGACGTCAACGCCGGTCAGTTGTTCACGCCCTGAGCGTCTGCCCACAGTCAGTGGTCGCCGCGGAGATGACTGTGCAGCGCTGTGGGCCCAGCTGCGTCGGCGCTACTACGCCGTCGTGGTGGGCGCGGCCACGACATTCTCGTCGATGATTCGACTGGCGTGATCGAGTATGCATTCGAGGCTGTACTCGAAGTTGGTCCGGTCGGCAACCCCGATCCGGTGCCCCTCGCCCATGATTCCGGAGATGATCGGGGTGACCTTGGCGTCCACAACCCTCGGACCGCCAATTGAGGGGTCCCCCTCAAGCTGGAGTGTCTTTTGGTAGAGACGTTCGAGCACAACCGAACTCCGGACCAGGACCGTGATCGCCGAATAGGTGTCGAACGCATCCTCGTAGGACAGCCCAGCTCTCATGAGCATCGCGACGGCCTGCTCCACATGCTCGAGGCCTAGTTGCTTCGCCTCCGAGCTCAGGGCGCCGCGAATGAGCACTAGATCTGTCAGGATAGCGTTGCTGCGGAAAGTCTTCCGCATTTTCTGCGAATGACTGCGCAGAGATTCGCGCCACTGTGCCGCATCGCCGAATGGAGCATTTAATGCGTACTTGCTCAGCGCCCGATCGGCCATCACGTCGAGCAGATCGTCCTTCTTGGCGAAGTGCCAGTAGATGCTGGTGACGCCGACGCCGACGTGCCTGCCCAACGCGGGCATGCTGAGATTGTCCAGCCCCACTCGGTCGGCGAGTTCGAACGCTCCGTTGACGATGTCCTCGGGGTTGATGGAACCCCTCTTCCGTCGTAGCTGCTTTCCGGCGACTACCTGGCGCGCCATACGGCCACCTCCGTCTCGTACCGGTTGATCGTTTGCAGGCGGCGCCCGACCGAGGCCTTCGGATGTCCACCACTCAATGCAGGTTTCATCGCTATACGACTCGCCAGATCGCGGCGATGCAGCCTGATCTCCGCAGCGAGATCGATGCCACAAAATCCTCCAGCGTATCGTGACAATACAGTACGGTAATGCCTACGGGAAAGGTTCCTATAAGTCACACTGCAACATGCGGAAGCAAGAACACGTGATTTCGTAACCGGACACCTGGAGTCAGAAGGCGCTCACCGACAGTGGGTGGCACGTTCTTCGGTGACGGGCGGTCGGCGGGCAGATGGGTGCCACGCGAGGAGGCCGCTGTCGAGTCGTTCGGATTGGGAGGTCATCGGTGCGCGTCGAAAGGGGATTTAGACGGCCATGACGTTCTGGGACTTGGTGTGTGCGGCCGAGCGCGAACAACCGGATCGGCAGATTCTGGCTGATGACTACGGACGTACCTTGACCTCAGCGCAATTCCGCGACGCTGCCGAGCGCGTCGCAGCGGGGTTGCCGGTCAAAGCGAACGAGGTCGTATCGTGGCAATTGCCAACAACTCTCGAAGCCGCCGTGCTGATGGCCGCTCTGTCCCGGCTGAATACGGTGCAGAATCCGCTGGTGCCGACCCTTCGCAATCGCGAGGTAGCAATGATCACCGCCCAACTCGGCACCTCGCTGTTCATCACGCCGGAGACGTGGCAGGGATTCGACCATGGGCAGATGGCCCGCGACATCGGTTGCCGCGTACTGGCGCTCGGCTTCGACGGTGTCCCCCGCGAGCCACTACGGCTGCCGACGGGAGATCCGTCGACGCTGGCGCCGGCCGTCGCCGCGGACGCACGTTGGGTGTACTACTCGTCAGGTACGACGGCAGAACCCAAGGGCGTCAAACACTCCGACGCCTCACTCATGGCTTCTTCCAGCGGAATGATCGACATCGCTGGATTCGGAGCGGATGACGTAGCGCCCATCGCGTGGCCACTCGCGCATATCGGTGGTGCCACCATGCTGTCGTGCGCGCTTCGCCGGGGCGTCAAGTTGATCTTGTTCGATACCTGGCAACCGGCGCTGACGCCTGCGCGGATGGCTGCGCACTCGCCAACCATCCTCGGGTCGGCACAGCCGTTCTTCCGCGCGTACGCAAATGCACAGCGCGTTCACGGGAAGCAACCCATGTTCCCAAGGTTGCGGGCGTTCACCGCCGGTGGTGCGCCCACGCCTCCCGAGGTCGTCGGCGAACTGATCGAGATGTTCGGCGTGCCAGGGGTTCCGCAGTCATACGGACTGACCGAATTCCCGGTGGCCACTGCGGCGGCCCCAGACGACCCAGCTGGGGTCCTGCTCGAGTCGGCCGGCAGGCCTTCGCCGGGCGTGCAAGTCCGCATCGTCGACCGCGAGATTCGGCTGCGCGGTCCGCAATGCTTCGCCGGTTATGTCGATGCGACGCTGGACAGCGAGGCGTTCGATGACGAGGGCTGGTTCCGTACCGGAGACATCGGCGAATTACGCGGCGGTGCGTTATACATCACGGGGCGGTTGAAGGATGTGATCATCCGGAATGCGGAGACGATCTCGGCGCTGGACGTCGAAGACATCCTGCTCCGTCACCCCGACATCGTCGACGTCGCCGTCGTTGGACTACCAGATGCTCGGACCGGTGAGCGCCTGTGCGCAGTCGTCCAGGCCCGCAGGGGTGCACAGGTTGATGTCGCCGTGTTGGCTGCCCACTGCCAGGCCCACGGCCTAGCCAAGCATAAGTGCCCCGAGCAGGTGGAGGTAGTTGATATGTTGGAGCGCAACGCGATGGGCAAGTTGGCCAAAAGCGCGCTCCGCCAACGGATTCTGCAGGCGTGACACCGCCGGGGCCGATCACAATCGTCGTTTACATGCGCGGGAGCCGGGCGCCGCGTAAAGTACCCTATCGACCCGCGGGGCCGGAGATGAAGCGTACTGCTTCGTGCTACGTCATGCGTCGCTCTCGCTGCGGTTTGTGGGCCCATCCGGCCACTGTCGGGCGAGCATCTCTCGTCGCTGCCTGCGAACGTCGAGTGTCTTTAGCACGGCCGCGATCACGAAAGTACAGCATCGCGCGCGTCCGCGAAGGTGCGCTCGGACCGGCCAATTCAACCTAGACACCTCCCCTGACTACGCCGCGGATCCGAAGATGGTCCTGTGCGAATCCGCGGCTGCATCTTTGGCGTTCCCTCCACGAAGACCTTGCCGTATGCATTACGGTAAGCCCTAAGATAAGCGTGTTGCAACCGGTGGTGGATCGTCGGCGATGCCTCGAGCGCTCGACACGGCCCATGCTCGGTCGCCTCCGTGAGGTTCCTCGACGCACCCCGGCACGCCGCGTCCGGCCGGCACCGACGTGGCACGACGAGAGGCTCGCCATGAACGACTCCGAGCCGTACCTCCTTGATCCCTCTGCTCACTGGCGCGAAGCCCGGGTGCTGTGCCCACCACATGGCGGGGGAGTGCCTCAGTCAACCGCCCGGCAACCCCGTCGCGCGGAGGGCGAGACGATCCCCATGATCACCGAGGACTACACCGAGCGGGAGCATCTGTTAACGGGGTACGCGAGCACCTACTGCGGTCCGGTGACCGGACCTGCTGTCGTGACGCAAGCCGGGTTGCACTACGTCACGCGAATACTGGTGCGCGCACCGAAAGATCCCGACCACTTCAGCGGGCGTGTGGTGATCGAGCCGTTCAACATTTCGACTGGTGCCGACCACGATGCGCTCTGGGCGCGAATCGGCGTTGGGTTATTGGCGCACGGTGATACTTGGATAGGCGTGACCGCCCGCGCTGCCGCGGTAAACCCGCTCAAGCGCCACGATCCCGAGCGTTACGCCGATGTGAGTATCCCGGTCAACGACATCGAATGGGACATCCTTGCCACCGTCGGTACATTGATCAAGCAGCGCAGCGATCACAATCCCTTGGGCCTACGTGAAGTACGGCATGCCTACCTGGGTGGTTATAGCCAGAGCGGTGCGGACGTCGCCACGTTCGCGATGGCATTTGGAGGGGTCGCTCGCACACCCGACGACTCGCCGGTCTTCGACGGTTACTTCCCCGCTGGGCACGCGGCGAGCTTCACCCCGCTGGCTTCGCACGACGCCGCGCTGCCTGCCTTCGAGCACGTGCCCATGGGTCCAGTGGATGTGCCCGTCGTACAGGTTGAGACCCAAACCGACGTCGAGGGATTCGTCGTTGAGTTGGGCCCCGACCACGTCTATAGAAACGTCGGGGGCGCGTACGTGCGCCGCGACGACAGCGATGCTCCAGACGACCGTTACCGACTCTACGAGATCGCCGGTTCTCCGCACATTGCTGAATTCGAGCTCTGCGACGGTGGGGGGTCGAGCTTCCCAACCGCCGCTTTCCTCCGAGCCGCTGTTCGCCACTTGTTCCTCTGGGCTGAAGCCGCGACACCGCCGCCGTCGTCGGAACGCGTTGTACTAAGAATCTTCGATACGGTCTCGAAGGCCGCCGTCGATGCCGTTGGCAACGCGGTCGGCGGTGTCCGGTCCCCGTTCGTTGATCTCCCGTTGGCCCGTTACGAGGTGCACGCCAGCCCAGGTCCATTCTGCAAGCTGGTCGGACGCGAGACACCCCTCGCAGCCGCGTACCTCGTCGCGCGATACGGCGACGTCCGGACTTACTTGTCGCAGTTCGTCGAGAGTTTGGACGAAACTATCCGAGCCGGCTTCCTACGGGATGACGACCGCGCGGCGATAATTGCCGACGCCGAGATGCGAGCCCAATCCGCCTTCTCGGCCGTCGGCGCTGAAGCGAAGAGCATGAGGGAATAGGCCGAAATATTGCTGCTGAGAATGGAACTCGCGAGCTCGTAAATCAGGCAACCGGGATCAGCGGCCTTGCTATCGTCGTCCCGTAGCCGTTTCCATGTTCGGCGGGTTCACCGCGTCGGGATCCGGATTGGCGAGGGGGAGGCCCATGAACCGGCGCGCGTTATCGCCCATGAAGTCATAGGTACGGCGCACGTCCATGCCCTCGCAGTACTTCCAAAAGCCCCTCGGCTCGGCCAGGCCCTCGGGATGGGGATAGTCGGATCCGAATAAGACACGATCCCATCCGACGGTCTCAACCACGTCGGACACCGCGCCCTCCCAGAACGGGCTGACCCAGATGTTGCGCCGGAAAACGTCGAGCGGATGCTCAGGGAAGTTCATCGGCATCTTGCGGTAGAGGTCCTCGAAATCGTGAAACAGCGGCTGGATCCAGCCGCTTCCGTTCTCCACGCTGGCGATGCGCAGCTTAGGGAAGCGCGACAGGGCCCCGTGGCAGATCAAGCTGGTGATCATGTCGGCGATCTCGCGGTGCCCCAACGCCATCCACCGGAAGGAGCTCATGGCCATAAAGTTGACCGTGTCAGCAGGCTCCCATTTGTTGATGTACTCGTCCAGTGGCGGCTGACTGGCGTGCAGCACGATGGGTAGGCCTGCGGCTTCGACATCGCGCCAAAACGGGTCGAACTCCGGCAGCGCGGGCGAGCGCCAGCCCCGGATGCCTTTGACGGGTGCAGGTTTGATCAACGCGACCTTGGCGCCGCCTTCCAAGATGAATTCCAGCTCCCGCTGGGCGCCCACCACCTCAGCACAGTTGATCACCGGCGTGGAGAACACGCGATCTTCGTAGGCGTAGGTCCAATGCTCAAGCATCCACCGATTCAGCGCGTGAATGATCGCCATGGTGAGCTCGGGATCCTCGGCGGCAGAGTGTTCCACGAGGCTTGCAAGAGTCGGATAGTTGAGCGCTTCGACCACGCCCTGGCGGTCTAGCTCGGCGACCCGGTCCTCGGGATTGCGCGTGGCGGCGGGTGCCTCGATGGCGTTGCCCTGCATCTCTCGCAGCGTGAGTCCTTCACTGTTATCGCCCGCGAAGAACTTCTCGTGGGCGCCCGGCGCGGCGACCCGCTCGAATGTGGGGTTGGGAATGAAATCGCTGACTCTGTTATTGATGATCACCCGCGTCTGCTTACCGATCTGCGCGAACTGCACTGCACCGCTGTACTTTTCGGGTAAGTACTTGGTCAGCGCGTCGGGCGTTTCATACATGTGTTGGTCGGCGTCGAAGATTGGTGCCCCGGTGAACTGAGTCACGTTTGCTCCTAATCGGTGTGGGTCAGAGCGTCACGATGGTCGCACCCGCCGTGCCTGGTGCCCCGTACAGTTGGCTGAAGCCCACCCGAGGCCCACCCGGCACCTGGCGTTCGCCTGCCTGACCCCGCAACTGCAGAACCAGTTCGTGGATCTGGCGCAGCCCGGATGCGCCGATCGGCTCGCCATTGGCGATCAGTCCGCCGTCGGTGTTGATCGGCAAGGAACCGCCGATTTCAGTGGCGCCGTCGGCGAGCAACTTCTCCTGGTCGCCATGGGCGCAGAACCCGGCTTCGGCCATGTGGATGACCTCGGCGCCGGCGTCGGTGTCCTGCAACTGGATGACGTCGACGTCCTGCGGCGCCAGACCGGCCTTCTCGAACGCCACTCGGGCGGCATACACCGTGGGGGAGACGTCCTCGGCGACGGGCGCGAAGGTGGTGTTCACTTCCCACGCGCCGTAACTGCGGGTGCGGATCTCCACTGCGCGCAGGTACACGGGCGTGCCGGTGTAGCGGTGCGCGATGTCGGCGCGACACATGATCACCGCTGCGGCGCCGTCGTCGGGCGCGCAGAACATGTACTGCGTCAACGGATAGTTCAACATCGCCGAATTGAGGATGTCGTCTTCGCAAATCGGCTTGCGGCGGAACGCATTTGGATTAAGCATCCCGTTGCGGAAGTTTTTTGCCGCCACCTTGGCCAGCGTGGCCCGCGAGATACCGTGGTGATGCAGATACCGGTTGGCCTTCATGCCGAAGTACTGGGTGGTGAGGTACTGGCCATTTTCCGCGTACCACTGCGGCATGCCGACCAATGCGGGATCCTCCGTGAAGGCGCCCCGGGGGTGCTTGTCCAGGCCAACCGCGATGCCGATGTCGTAGTCGCCCAACCGGATTCCATCCGAGCACACCTTCGTCGCGCTGGCCGCGGTGGCACAGGCATTGAACACGTTCGTGAAGGGGATGCCCGATAACCCCACCATGCCAACGATCGCGTCGGGATTGGCGACCGTCCAGCTGCCACCCGCGGCGGCCCCGATGTCCTTCCACTGCACGCCCGCGTCGGCGACAGCGTCGAAGATCGCATCGACTGCCATCTCCAGAGCGGACTTGCCTTCGAACCGGCCGAACGGGTGGATACCGACACCGATGATGGCGACTTCATACGTCATGAGGGAAGTCCTCTCGATATTGGCCGGAACGCGAAGGTGACTATCTCCACGGGGTTGTCCGGATCCGAAGCGTCCGTGGCGAACGGGACCATCGTCAACTCGACGTCCATGCCGAACTCAAGCTGCTCCGGATCGGCCTCAGTCAGCCGGCCCTCGACGCGTACCACGTCACCAAGCTGCACCAGCCCCACCCCAAACGGCACGAAGTCGTTGCCCGTGGGGCCCGCATAGGGTGCCCCCGGCGGAAAACCCTGCGTAGTCCACGCGATCACCGTGCCGCGCCGCGGCAACAACACGTCACTCATGTCGGCTGTGCTGCACTTGGGGCAGTAAGACTGGCGCGGGAACACCGTCGCCGAGCACGTCCCGCACTGACTACCGATTAATTGTGGGTTCTGCTCCGGCCACGTGGAGATTCCGGGGTCTATCGCCTTGCGCATGCAACTCCTCCCGGCCGTCTGGGGGCGCAACTGTAAATATTACGGTAATCTAGTACAGACCACCTGATCGAGCGCAAGGTCTGCCGCCTTAAGGCGCCACTACTCGGGCCCACGCGTTTCCAATCGTGCATCGAACGCAGCGAGTGCCTTACCGCGGCTCGCACCGTAGAAACGTTATTTCGCAACCGATGAATATGTGCAAGCGGGTGTTGTCACAGGGCCGCCCGCCAAGTTTATGTAGCAACGGGCGATCCGAGAACGGAAATCAGCGACGGTGGCGCACGGACCGAAGTAATGTCGGTAATGCTTACCGTTGGTAGGTCCATTGCGGCGTGGCGAGACGTATCGTAGGGAGATGCTTTGACAGGCAATATTGCTCCTCGGGGCGAGGTTCTCGTGGGTGGTGCCATCGGCGTCGGCTCGGCTGTGCTGAGGGCGTCGGCCGCTGACGATTTCCGCCTCACCACGCTGACCGCGATGTCGAAGGTGCGGGGATAGGTGCATCGTGCCGTGGAAGCCAAAACGTTGATCGGGCAACTCTATTCGAGGCCTCAAGGCCCAACGGTTGCGATGTCTCGGATCCTGGGCCCGGGAGTCTGCGCGTGCCCGCCCGGCGTGAGGAGAGGTGTGTGAACGGGAACTTGGCCAAGCCGGTCGTCGGCGTAGGTGAATTCTTTGCGATGGCCGCCGATGCGTTACTGCTGATGTTTCGTCGACCGTTTGCGTGGCGCGAGTTCCTCAAGCAGGCATGGTTTGTGGCGCGAGTTGCGATCCTGCCGACGCTGCTGTTGTCGATCCCGTTCACGGTAATGACGGTGTTCATCACGAACATTCTGCTGGTGGAGATCGGTGCGGCCGACGTGTCGGGCAGCGGCGCGGCTTTAGGCGCAGTGACTCAGATCGGACCAATGGTTACCGTGCTGGTGATCGCCGGGGCAGGAGCCACGGCAATGTGCGCGGACTTGGGTGCCCGGACGATCCGCGAAGAGCTCGATGCGATGCGGGTGATGGGCATCAATCCGGTTCAGGCGCTGGTCGTTCCGCGCGTGTTGGCGGCCACGCTAGTCGCTCTGTTGCTCTCGCCGCTGGTGACGTGCGTGGGCCTGGTCGGCGGGTTTGTCTTCTCGGTCTTCCTGCAGCACGTGACTGCCGGCGCCTTCGTCGGCGGCTTGACGCTACTGGTGGGCCTGCCCGAGGTGGTGATTTCGCTCGTCAAGGCAGCCTTATTCGGTTTCGCCGCAAGCCTAATCGCCTGCTACAAAGGTACTTCGGTTGGCGGCGGGCCGGCCGGCGTGGGTAACGCCGTCAACGAAACGGTGGTGTTCTCGTTCGTCGCGTTGTTCGTGATCAACCTCATCGTCACCGCCGTCGGCGTGAAGGCCACCACCTGATGACCGTTGCCGCACCCAGTAGCCTCTACCCGCGCCTTCGGCGGGCCCGCACCTCGGTGACCGTTGGCTGGAATCGGATCGGTACGCAGGCCCAGTTCTACGGCAAGACCCTCGCCTCAATGTGGGACGCAATGCGGTACTACCGGGTTGAGCTTGTGCGCCTCATTGCTCAGATGAGCTTGGGGACAGGCGCTTTGGCTCTCGTCGGCGGCACGGTGGTGATCGTTGGGTTTCTCACGCTCTCGGCGGGCGGGCTCATCGCAGTGCAGGGCTATCACTCGTTGTCAAACATCGGTGTCGAGGCGCTCACGGGTTTCGTCTCGGCTTATTTGAACGTACGACTGATCGCGCCCCTGATCGCCGGTATCGGCCTGGCCGCCACCATCGGCGCAGGTGCAACTGCTCAGCTGGGCGCGATGCGCATCAATGAGGAAATCGACGCGCTGGAAGTCATCGGGATCCGCACTGTGGCCTACCTGGCGTCTACCCGGGTCATCGCCGGAGTCATCCTCGTAATCCCGCTCTACAGCTTGGCGGTCGTGATGTCGTTTATTGCCGCGCGCGTTGGCACTACCGCCGTTTACGGCCAGTCACCAGGCGTCTACGACCACTACTTCAACACCTTCCTCAATCCGGTTGATCTGATCTGGTCGTGCTTGACAGCTGCAGCGATGGCTGTAGTCATCATGTTGGTGCACACCTACTACGGTTTCACCGCCCACGGCGGACCCGCGGGCGTCGGCGAGGCGGTCGGGCGCGCTGTACGGACGTCGTTGATATCCGCTGTCTTCGTCACTCTGGCGATCACCCTGTCGCTGTATGGACAGTCACCCAACCTCAACCTATCCGGATAGCCGACCGGCCCAGATAGTAACCACTATGGTATGCAGTACGGTACGGGCTATCCGGAGCGTCAGCTTGGGCGGCGTGAACGCTATTGGGAGCTGTGCGGTGTTGCGGCGCATCGGAAGTCGCCTCACGGTCGTGGCGCGCGTGGGGGTTGCAGTGAGCGACGAGAGGAAAAGGTGACGGGTCCGACCATGACGCCTTGGTCGAAGCTCATCACGGCCGCCGCCACCGCGGCCGCACTGGCGAGCACCGCGGCGGGCGCGGCGGCTTCCTGCAGAGCCGACGAGGCCGGTTATCTCGTCAACGTCACTGTCCGCCCCGGCTATCACTTTCCCGATGCTGCCAGTGCGCTGTCGTACGGGTATCGGCTCTGCGACAGCATCAGGCACGGGGAGGATTACCCTGCCCTGGCGCACCGGATCAAGTCGGACTTCGGCACCGCCGACGAGTTTGAAGTCTCTTATCTGCTCAGCCAAGCCACCCAGGAACTGTGTCCGGGGCTGATCTGGCAGCTGAGGCAGTCGGCGGCAGACTATGTGGCCGCGCCCTGACGCGGCCGGGCACTCGCCAGCATTGGGCTAGCCGCTCACCGCCATTGGTCCAGCGTCACGCCGGTCGCCCGTAGACGGCGACGACGACTGTTCGGTCCAAGCTGTTCTCTGACCAGACTCCCACTTGGGAGTAGTCGCAGTCCTGCATAATCGCCCGGTACGCGGGATTGTCGAACCACATGGTGAGCAGTTCGGTACCGCTGATTGCCAGAGCAGGGTTGATCGCCACCGTCTCGGCGATCTTCCCACCGTGGAAACCCGCGCCGACGGCACGGTCTCGTGGCGTCGAATTGTCCGAACCGATATCGCCGTCTAAAGCCTTGTCGGTAAGCATATCTAGGGTGTGCCGCTGAGCCGCGCGCTGTAGCGCCGGATTCATAGCGACGTTATTGCGGCACCCAGCCTGATGTTGAGCTTGGTAGATATTGGCCACCACGGCGTTGTTAAACCGTCGGTTGTCGGCCCTGGCGATCGGCGCGGGGAGTATTACGGCGATCGCCAGGGCCGACACGGCTAGCAGCGCTGCGCGCCGCCGAATACGGGTCACCATCGTCACACGGCCTTTCGTATCACTTCGGCACAGGGGCCACTTCATCTGCTGACTTGCCGGCGACCCGCCGACAGCGAGCTGACTGAGCCCGACCGGGCGGCGAAGTCTCTTACCGTATTGACTACGGTAACGACCTCGTCAGGCATATGGAAGGCGGCCCGCCCGGTGCGGCTCAGGTCGGTCGGCTTCCGGCGTCGACCGTCTTGGGCTGCGACACTCGGGCGTGAGCGATCGCGCCGATAATTGCTGTTCAAAGGCTGGATACCACGGCTGGGTGGCGGCCGAAAAGAGTCCGCCGCGCAGCTGCGGCCCAAAACGTGCGATTGAGCCGATGGCGATCGGGAATCGGCTACAGTGCCAGCAGAAGTACCGTCAGTAAGTATTACGGTAAGGGCATCGCCAAAGACAACGTCGCAGCGAAGAGCCGGGGGCAGAGAAGACAGCATGGCACCACGTCGCACGCAGCAGTTCAGTGAGGACACTGAACTGCGCCCCGTCCAGACAGCCGACACCGATTCTGACAATGCCCGCAGCAATGGGCCTCGATCGGAATCCCTCGACCGAGGTGAATCCAGCCAGGAATGCACCGCCAGTGCTTTGGCGTCCGACGAGCCTGCCGGACAGCCTGAGTCGCCAGTCGGTTGCGCTGACGGCGAGGTGCTGGGTCCGCGAATCGTTCAGGGCCTCATCGCCGGCGTGGTCATCGCCGCAATATTGGGAGGACTCGCCGGCTGGTTCGGATACCGCGACGCCCAAATCCGTCACGAGGACCAGCGTCGCGCCATGCTCGTGCAGGTCGCCAGGCAGGGCGCGCTCAACCTGACCACCATTGACTTCAATCACGCGGACGCCGATGTTAAGCGCGTCATCGACTCGGCGACGGGCACGTTTCTCACCGAATTTCAGCAGCGGGCAGCGGCGTTCGTCGACTTTGTCAAGCAGGCGCGATCGCAGACGCAAGGTGCTGTCACCGCGGCCGGGATGGAGGCCCAGGAAGGCGCAACGGCGCGGGTACTGGTCGCATTGGAGGTGAAGACATCGGCGGGCGGCGCCGATGACCAAAAGCCGCGGCGGTGGCGAATGAGGATCACCGTCCAAGAAGTACCAGGTGGCGGAGCGAAGGTGTCGAATGTGGCGTTCGTCCCATGAATAACACAGGGGCACAGCGTGAATCGCAGCCCAAGAGCAACGCGGGGACGGGGCCGAAAGCCGATACCGACCCCGACGCGGACGGCGCCCTGGCCCGTGGCATGACGTGCGGCGTCGATGATGGCCGCAACGACGGCGAACCTGAACCCACAGTGAGCAACGACGATTCATTGAACAAGCGCCGTACAGGATCAAAAAGATTCGGCAGGAGAGCACCCCGCATTGCGAATGCCCTGACCGACAGCGACGTCGTGGGTGTCCGTGGCGCAGATGGGCTTGACAGTGAGCAGCATGGTCAGCGAGGGGGGAAACAGGTCAAGCGCCGCACACGTTTTGCCGCCGTGCTGGCGTTTGCTGTCCTGCCGGCACTTGGGCTGGGTTCGGGCGCGGCCGCAAGCTACCTCAAATGGCGCGACGCGACCGCTCGTGCGTCGCAGTCGGCCGCCATCGAGTCGACCGCCGCAGCAACCGAAAGCACGGTCGCCATCCTGGCGTACGAACCGGGCACCGTCCGGACGAGCCTTACCGGCGCACGCGACCGGCTGGCCGGTGGTTTCCGCGATGCCTACACGAAGTTGATCAACGACGTCGTTATTCCTGGCGCCGAACAGAAGAAGATCACCACGCTGGTCACTGTGCCTGGTGCAGCCTCACTTTCGGCTACACCAAATCACGCTGTCGTTCTTGTCTTCGTCAACCAGAACGTCACGATGGGCAACGAAGCACCGACCGACACCGCCTCCACCGTGAAAGTCACTCTGGACAAGGTTGGCGACCGATGGCTGATTTCCGCGTTCGACCCGATCTGAGCGTGTGATGCAGACAGCCGCCCGGGCGAGCCTGGCCGATGACTAAAGGCCTATCCCTTTGCAGGATTCCGAGGGGGCATCAATTGAGGTCAATAGGCGTTACTAGGCACCGGATAGCGGTGGCGTCCAAACAGCGACCGGGCCGTTGCCCCGCTCAACCAAAAGACTTTCTGCGACCCAGAGCGTCTGCTACCGTTACCCACACGGTAAATCATACGGTTAGGGCAATCATTTGATCTTGAGCGAGGTGCCGATGCGCTCGTCGGTAGCCACATGTTGAGCGCGGCGACCGAAATGGGGCAGTGACAATGCCCTGGGAAGACACCTCGACGCGAAACCGGGGTCTGCGTCCGGCATGGTGGACGCTGATCCTGCTGGGTTTCATCGCAGCGATCACCGCGTTTACCGCATTGGCCTTCACAGGCTCGTTTGTGTCCGTCGTGCCGGTGACCGTCAGGTCAGATCGAGCCGGGTTGGTCATGGACAGCGGCTGCAAGGTTAAACTGCGCGGCGTCGAGGTCGGCAAGGTCGCGTCGGTCGTCGGTGGCGGCCGATCGGTCGCCATCACGGTGAACCTGTATCCCGCCGCCATCAAATATATCCCGGCCAACGTCGACGCCCAGATCCGCGCCACGACCGTCTTCGGCGCCAAATACGTCGAGCTCATATACCCCGAACAGCCCAGCGCACAACGTATTAAGGCCGGCGCGGTAGTGCGCTCACGCAACGTCACTAGCGAAGCCAACACCGTCTTTGAAAATCTCGTGCTGGTTCTCAAGCAGGTTGAGCCATCGAAGCTCAACGCGGTGCTGACTGCCCTCGCCGATGCTGTCCGGGGCAAAGGCGAACGCCTCGGAGAGGCTACCGTCGACGCCAACGAGGTTTTTGCGGCGCTGAATCCGCGGATGGATGTGCTGCATCGCGACATTCGATCACTGGCTGCCGTCGGCGACACCTACAGCGCAGCCGCCCCTGACCTCCTCCGCACGCTGTCCTCGTTCAGCACCACCAGCACGACCCTCAGCAATCAAGCGTCCGACCTCGACGCCGCGCTGATGGGCACGATCGGGCTGGCACGCAGCGGGATCAGCCTGCTGGGACCCAACATGGGCACTTTCAGCCACGCCATCAACGGGCTGGCGCCGACGACAAACCTGCTGTTCAAATACAACCCGGAGTACACCTGCACCCTGAAGGGTGCCTACTGGCTGCTCACCGACGCGGGTGGTTACGAGGGAGCCGGCGGCAATGGGCGCACGGCGATTCTAGACGCAACGCTCGGTTGGGGCCGTGATCTCTACCGCTACCCAAGTAATCTGCCCATCATTGCGGCCAAAGGCGGCCCCGACGGCAAACCCGGCTGCGGTTCGCTACCCCGACCCGACCTGAACTGGCCTGTCAGGGCACTGATCACCAACACAGGGTGGGGCACCGGGGTGGACTACCGGCCAAACGCCGGCATCGCGCACCCCGGCTTCGTGAACTACCTCCCGGTCACCGGAGCCGATCCCTCACCGCCGTTCCTGTTCGCCGACGGGGCGCCCCCTTCCGTCGGGCCCCTGCCCTACCCCGGGGCGCCCCCCTATGGCGCGCCGCTCTACGCACCCGACGGAACCCCCCTGTGGGCCCCACCACCGCCTGGCGCGCGACCGCCACCCGTGCCGGGAGTGCCCAACCCGCCCCCGCCATACGGCACCGGAACCGGAGTGCACCAGTGAACGACGTGCGCAAACCCGCCTTGCGGTTCCTGGTCTTCACCACGGTGTGCCTGCTTGCCGGGTTCGCCATGATCGCCGTTTTCGGGCAGCTGCGGTTTGACCGGGAACAGACGTACAGGGCGGAGTTCAGCAGCGTCAGCGGTTTGGAGCAAGGCAACTTCGTGCGGATCGCCGGGGTGGAGGTTGGCAAGGTCAAAAGGATAAGGATCACCGACAAGGCCACGGCTGTCATCGAATTCAGCGCCGATGACAGCGTGGTACTGACCGATGGCAGCAGGGCGGTGGTGCGGTATGAAAACCTGATCGGCGGACGCTACCTGGCCCTGGAGGAGGGCGTCGGAGGAGTTCAGGTGCTTGAACACGGCGCCACCATCCCGCTCGAACGCACGGCGCCGGCCCTGGACCTCGACGCCCTCATCGGAGGCTTTCGTCCCTTATTCCGCGCCCTGGATCCCGATCAGGTCAACGCTTTGACAAGCCAATTGATTCGGGCGTTCCAAGGCGAAGGAGCCACGATTGGATCGGTGCTGCAGCAAACCGCATCGTTGACCAGCACGCTGGCCGACCGCGATGTGGTGATCGGTCGGGTGATCAGCAACCTCAACACGGTACTCGGCTCGCTGGGGGATCAGAGCACACAGTTTGACAAAGCGGTCACGTCGTTGTCGCAGCTGGTTAAGGGGCTCGCGGAACGCAAGACTGACATCACCAACTCCCTGGCTTACACCAACGCGGCAGCCGGAACGGTGGCCGATCTGCTGGTCCAGGCCCGCCCGCCGCTGCGGAAGACGGTGCAGGAGACCGACCGCACCTCTGCGCTGATCGTTGCCGACCAGGATTACGTCAACCACCTGCTCGACACATTGCCCGACACCTACAAAATCCTGGGCCGCCAAGGCCTGTACGGCGATTACTTCAACTTCTACACCTGCGAACTGGTTTTCAAACTCAACGGTAAAGGCGGCCAGCCGGTTTACATCAGAATCGCCAACCAGACCACCGGCCGGTGCACACCCAGATGAAAAGCTTTACTGAACGCAACCCCATCGTCGTCGGCCTCGTCGGGATCGCGGTGGTGGTCGCCGCCGTCGTCGCCGCAGTGGAATACGACAAATTGCCCTTCATCAACCAAGACAAGCATTACTCGGCGTATTTCACCGAAGCTGCTGGCCTAAGTGCCGGCGCACCGGTGCAGGTAGCTGGATTCCGCGTCGGTCAGGTAGGTGAAGTCAGCCTGGACGGGCCGCGGGTGCTGGTTAATTTCAGTGTGGACAAATCGATTCGGCTCGGAGACCGTACCGAAGCGGCAATCAAAACCAAAACGCTGCTCGGGGCGCGCATGCTGGCCGTGTCGCCCCGCGGAGACGGCCAAATGTCGGGGCCGATCCCGACGGAGCGCACCACCGCCCCCTACGAGCTGCCCGTCGCCTTGGGTGATCTGTCGACCACTATCAGCGGGCTGGACACTGGCCAACTCAACACTGCGTTAACCACACTGGCTCAAACATTCCAAAACACCCCCGGTGACATCAAAGTCGCCATGGAGGGCGTTGCGCGGTTCTCTCAAACGCTGAACAAGCGCGACGAGCAGCTGCGCGCGCTACTGGCCAACGCCAACAAGGTGACCGGGGTGTTGGGTCGGCGCGCCGACGAACTCGTGACGTTAGTGCACGACACCAACGCGCTGCTGGCCCAACTGAGAACGCAAAGCGCCGCCATCGACGAGATCTCGGGCAACATCTCAGCACTGTCCAAACAGCTGTCGGATTTGGTGGCCGACAACAAGACTCAACTACGCCCTGCGCTAGAAAAACTCAACGGTGTACTGACGATGCTCGATAACCACAAAGAGAAGCTGCAGCAGTCTCTCAAGCTGGCCAACGGCTTTGCGCTGTCGCTGGGCGAATCTGTTTCGGCTGGACCCTTTTTCAAGGCCTACATCGCCAATCTCCCACCGGGGCAGCTGATACAGCCATTCGTTGACGCCGCGTTTAGTGATCTGGGGCTAGACCCGGCCACACTGTTGCCTTCGCAGCTGACCGACCCGCAAACCGGCCAACCGGGCACACCAGCATTGCCGATGCCGTTCCCCAGAACCGGTCAAGGTGGTGAGCCGAAGCTGACGCTTCCCGACGCGATTACCGGGAACCCAGGCGACCCGAGATATCCCTATCGCCCACCACCACCACAACCCCCACCGGGCGGCCCGCCGCCGGGCCCGCCGGCAGGCTATGACCCCACAGCGCCGGTCTCACCGCCAACGGGTCCGCCCGAAATCGAGTGGACGCCGCCAACCGGTCCGCCGCCGCTGCCGCCCAGGACAGCGCCATGACGCCACGCACAGCCCGCGCGGCGCTGACGGTGGCCCTCGCTGTCCTGTTGGTCGCAGGCGGCATCACGGCCCTAAACGCTTCTCAGATGGCCCGCAGAACGCATGTGACCGCATACTTCTCCGACACCACCGGGCTCTACCCCGGTGACCAAGTCAGAATCCTCGGGGTGCCGATCGGGGGGATCGACACGATTACCCCGGGACCATTCCAGGCGAAGGTGACGTTCTGGTACGACCGCAAATACAAGGTGCCCGCCGACGCGGCCGCCGCCATCTTGTCACCCGGGCTGGTCAGCGCCCGTGTGATCCAATTAACGCCGGCCTACACCGGCGGAGCGGTCATGGCAGACAACGCTGTGATTCCCCAAAACCGCACCGCGGTCCCGGTGGAATGGGACGACTTGAAAAAACAACTGGAGAAGCTGTCGCAGAGTCTGCAGCCCACCGCTGCAGACGGCGTAGCACCGTTGGGTCAGCTGATCAATACGGGGGCAGCCAATCTGCGTGACCAAGGCGGCGCCATCCGCGACGCCATCACCAACCTGTCGCAGGCCCTCTCCGCGCTGGGGGACCATAGCGGCGACATCTTCTCGACCGTCAAGAATTTATCCGTCCTGGTCACTGCCCTGCGGTCGTCGTCGTCGGCGCTGGCGCAGCTCAACCGCAATCTGGCAGCAGTGTCGGGTTTGTTGGCCAATGACCCCGGCGAAGTGGGAACGGCGATCAGTGATCTGGACAGCGCCGTTCGCGACGTACAGGGCTTTGTAGCCGACAATCAGCAGGCCGCGGGTACGACCTTTGACCGGGTGTCTTCGCTGACGTCGGCGGTTGCGGCGAGCCTGCCCGACATCAAACAACTCCTCCATGTCGCACCGAATTCGTTCCAGAACTTCCTCAACATCTACACGCCGGCCTCGGGCTCATTCGCCGGCGTGTTCACGCTCAACAACCTGAGCAATCCCATCCAGGCGATCTGCGGGTCCGTCCAAGCCGCGTCGAGGATGAACTACGAACAGTCAGCCAAGCTGTGCGTGCAGTACTTGGCGCCGATCATGAAGAACCGGCAGTACAACTTCCCGCCTGTGGGCACGGCCACCGTCCCAATACCGATCCCGCTCGGTCCGCTGCTGCTACCAGTGCCCATCGCCATCAGCGGCGCGATTGCACGGCCCAATGAAGTCACCTACAGCGAGGATTGGATGCGGCCGGACTACAACTATCGTCCGGGGGCACAGCACGCGCCGCCACCGCCGGCGCAGACCGATCCCGCTGCCGGCTTGCCCGGGCTGATGGTGCCCGGGGGCGGTGGATCATGATCCGGCGGTGGCGGCGCGGCGCGGCGGGTGTCCTTGTCGCCGTGGTGGCGGCAACCGCCGGATGTCAATGGCGCGGGCTCAACTCGCTGCCGATGCCCGGTACCGCCGGCAGGGGACCGGGCTCATTTCAGATCACCGCCCAAATTCCCGACGTCACCAACATCCAACAAAACTCACGGGTTCGCGTCGGCGACGTCAACGTGGGCACCGTCACCGCGATCCGGCGCCAGGGCTGGCACGCGCTGGTAACCATGCGTCTCGACGGCGACGTCGACCTACCTTCCAACGCCACCGCGACGGTAGGCCAAACCAGTCTGCTTGGATCGCTGCACATTGAATTGGCGCCCCCACACGGCGCGCCGCCTCGGGGCAAGCTGACCAATGGATCATTGATTCCGCTGGCGGTGTCGAGCACCTATCCGACCACCGAACAGACGTTATCGGCGGTGTCGATGCTGATCAACGGCGGCGGTGTGGGACAAGTGCAGGACATCACCAAGGAGCTGACAAAAGCCTTCGCCAACGGCCGCGATAGCGACCTTCGCAACTTGTTTGAGCAACTCAATCAGTTCATCACCCGCCTCAACAAGCAAGTTGACGACATTGTCCGCGCCAGCGAAAGTCTCGACCATCTGGCCGGCCAGTTCGCCGCCCAGAAACCGGTTGTCGACCAGGCATTTCGTACCATCCCGCAAGCGCTCAACGTCCTCAAGGACGAACGCGACACCCTCGTGCAGGCGTTCGACCAGCTCGGGAAGTTTTCAGCGATCGCCGCCTACTCGGTCAATCAGACCAAGCAAGCCCTGGTGCAGCAGCTGAACGATCTCGGGCCCGTCCTGGAATCGTTGGCCAACGCCGGACCGGCACTTACACGCTCACTCGACCAGTTGCTGACCTTCCCCTTTCCCATGTCGACTCTGTCGAAGTGGATTCGGGGCGACTACGCCAACACCACCACCATCCTCGACCTAACGGCCAGCCGCTTGGACGAGGCCTTTCTCACCGGTACGCGATTCGAAGGGAAACTCACCCAATGGGAGATGCAATGGGGACGCACCATCGGCCAGTTGCCGAGCCCCTACACCGCCGGTAATCCGCTGATGATCCCCTACCACTTCGATCAGGGCAACTGACGTGCGCGTGCAACGGGGCATCAAAATTCGACTAGCCGTTTTCACCGTCATCGCCGTGGCGGCGATGACGGTGCTAGCAGTTGGTTACGTCCACGTACCGGCATTGTTGTTTAAATCCGGGCGCTACACCGTGACGCTGCAACTGCACCAGGCAGGCGGCCTGTACAACCGGGCCAACGTGACCTACCGCGGCACCGAGGTCGGGCGCGTAACCGATGTCAAATTGACAAACACCGGGGTCGAAGCCGTACTGCTGCTCAAGTCGGGGATCGCTATCCCATCAGATCTGGATGCCCAGATTCACAGCCAATCCGCCATCGGCGAACAATACGTCGCCCTGCGGCCCCGCAACGCCACGTCGCGACCGCTGCGGGACGGCGACGTCGTCATGGCCGATCACACCTCCGTACCCACCGACATCAACGACGTACTCAACACGACTAATACCGCGCTGGCGGCGATTCCCCGCGATAACCTCAAGACGCTGATCGACGAAAGCTACACTGCCCTAGGGGGATTGGGTCCCGAACTGAGCCGAATCATCGACGGCGCGACAGCTCTTGCCAGCCACGCCCAGACCAATTTGGGCGATCTGACCAACCTTGTGGACAATGCGGCACCCATCCTGGATTCGCAGGTCGAAACCTCCGATGCGGTCACGGCGTGGGCGGCTCACCTAGCCAACATCACGGGACAACTGCAGCAGCACGACAGCCAATTCGCAGACCTGTTGCGCAACGCCGGCCCGGCCACCACTCAAGTGCAGACGCTGTTGGATCGGCTCAACCCGACTCTTCCTGTGCTGCTAGCTAATCTGGCCGGTGTGGCAGATGTCGCGTTGGTCTTCCAGCCCAACATTGAGCAACTCCTCGTGCTGATTCCGCAAAGCGTGCAGATCGTGTCCGGCACAACCATGGCGAGCCAGAACACCCAGCAGCCCTACAAGGGTGCGTTCGAGCAATTTGCGTTCAACCTCAACCTGCCCCCGCCATGTTCGACCGGGTATCTGCCCGCGAGCCAGATGAGATCACCTGTCCTGCAAGATTATCCCGACCGCCCCGCCGGTAGCATCTACTGCCGGATCCCGCAGGACTCGTGGAACGACGTGCGCGGAGCCCGCAATATCCCGTGCGAAACCAAACCGTGGAAGCGGGCCCCCACGGTGGCGATGTGTGAAAGCAACGAGAACTACGTGCCGCTCAACAGTGGCATGAACTGGAAAGGCGACCCGAACGCGACCCTGTCCGGGCAGAGCGTTCCACAGCCAAACCCAGGGCCGGGACCATCACCGGACGGACGACCGCCGGCGACGTCTCCGCCGGCAGCGCTGGCATTCGCCGACTACAACGCAGCCGACGGCACCTACGTGGGATCCGATGGCCGCGTCTACACCCAGGCAAACCTCGGCGCCGGCGGCGGCCCCACAACATGGCAGCAGATGCTCACCCCGCCCGGGTGATCCGACGGCGTGCCCCGGGCGCGCTGGGCTACCGAGGCTGCCGAGCGCGGCCAGTGCGGGTCGGGCTAACCGGCGTCGCAGTCTGGCGTCCCCGCCGCGCGGCCGGCTTCTTCCGTGACTCGACCGTCTTACGGTCCTCGATGAGGCGTTCGGCATGGTCGAGGATGCATTCCAAGCCGTACTCGAAATTGCGGCTGTCGGCCGCCCCGATGCGGTGTCCCTCGCCCATCATTCGGGCGATCAACGGGGTGGCGGCAGGGTCGACGACAGACTGCCGCCCAGCGAAGGGCTCGTCGTGCTCGAGCTCGCGAGTCTTCTGATACAACCGCTCCATCACCACCGACCCGCGGATGAGCACCGACACCGCCGCGTAGGTATCGAAGGCATCCTCATGAGACAGGCCGACCTGCACCAATGCTGCGACGGCGCTTTCCATCTCCTCGAGTCCGCGCTGACGCGACTGCGGGCCCAGCCGGCCGCGGATCAAGATGAGGTCGGTCAGAATTGGGCTTCTCAAGAACTTTCTGCGCATCCAGCGTGCGTTGTCAGCCAACGACTGGCGCCAGTCGGCAGGATCGATGGGCGGTTCGACCACCTTGTATTTACTCCACGCGCGATCGGTCATCGCGTCGAGCAGGTCGTTTTTCCTGCGGAAGTACCAGTAGATGCTTGTCACGCCCACGCCAAGGTGCTTGGCCAGCGCCGGCATGCTCAGGTTATCCACCGAGAGTTCTTCGACCAGCTCGAATGCGCCGTCGAGGATCTCCTCGGGGTCAATCGAGCCGCGCTCCCGCTTTTGCCGCCCTCCGGCGGCAGCCTGGCTTGGCACTGAGCACCTCCACTAATGTTTCACCATCGCCCATCGACGACCGCGCCTGTCAACAATACCGGTATGGCTCCCGTTGTTCCCTCGGCAAGCATTTCGGTACTTCGCCGATACACAGCAGAGATCATCGGCCCCAATTACTGAACCGGCTCCGGTGGCCGGCGCGCTAGCTCTTGGTCAAGCTGAAAGGGCCCTCGGAATGTCCAGGCGGAACGGGAGGATTGCCGCATCCGGCGCCGTAATCGGCCGACACGGCACCGGCCAGCGATTTGGCCTCCCACCACCACGTCACCGTCGCAGGAGCGGTACTCCCATCCGGGCACACAAAACCGTCGGGCCGGCCAATCCACACCATGTTCCACCGCTCACCCGATAACTGAGCGTCTCGACTCCACCCACTCGAACTGACGATGTGAGCAAAGCACCCGGCGACTTTGCAATGCGTCGATATGGTCCATCTGTTGGTGCCGTTCGCATAGTGCGCGGTGTAAGCCCCTTCTAAATCCGGCTCGGCGCGAGCGGCCGGCATCGCCCAACCGGTGATCATCGTCAGAGACGCGGCGAAGGTCGCCAGTCCGGCTCTGCCAACGCTTTTCACGCTGCCGGCCCGCCATTACCGGTGCCAGTCCACCCACGCGCGGTCATCGGATGTTCGTCACCAGATCAGCGGACATCTTGGCCAGCTCCGGCCCCCAGCTAGACCAGCCATGGTCACCGCCGGGCGGAAAATCGAAGTGTCCGTTCCCGCCCTTGACTCCGGCGTACTGCGAGAAGAAGTCGGCGTTGGTGCCCCGCGCCTGATCCGCGTAGCCGATCATCGCCGCCGGGTCGCTGGCGGTGAGCGTCTTCGGGCAGAACACCCAGATCCGAGTGTTGTTGTCGGCCAACACCCCAAGGTGCGAATTCGGGTCGTGGTCCTTCCACCGACCCCCCTGGGGCATCCCCCACATATTGCGGGTGTCCACCCCGCCGAAGCGCATCATCCCCTCAGTGATAGCTCCGTTGACCCACGTGTTGGCAGGTGATAGGAACCCCGACATCGAGCCCGCGTAACGGAATCGATCCGGCCGGTCGATAGCCAGGTTCATCGCCGCGGTGCCACCCTGCGAAACCCCTACGGCGCCATGGCCTCCCGGCGCCAGGCCCTTATTGGCCGATAGCCAGTTCGGCAGCTCCTCGGTAAGAAACGTCTCCCATTGGCGGCTGCGGTCTTGGTCCCAATCGGTGTACATGCTGTAAGCCCCGCCCGCCGGCGCTACCACCGCAATACCCCTGCCACCGAGACTATTGAACGCGTTGCCGACGGTCACCCAATTGCTTACTGTCTCACCGGCATCGAACGCATCGAGAAGATATACCGCGTGCGCGCCGCCACCCGAGAACGCCACGGGTATGTCGCGGCCCATCGCGGCCGACGGCACCATCAAAGACTCGAAATCGACAGCTCTGGCAATTGCGGGCGCTGAGAACAACTGCGCCACGACCACCAAGACAGCCCCCAGCACCGACCTCACAGCTTTCACCGATCGACCTTTCTCTCCGGGGCTTGCCGTATACACTACCGATAGGTATACGGTATGTGCTCTGCCAGGACGGGCGAATCGGCTGAATCACTCGAAGGAAACACCCAGTGCCATGGACCGCAGTGCTGCGATCACCTCCGACCGCCCACACCGCAGCGACGACCCGTTAAGGCGATGTCGATGGTCCGACGGTTTGTTGCCGCTGGAAGATGGCACCTTCGTAGAGCAGATCGCGGATCGTCAGGGCGGCGCCGAAGAAGGTCACGGCCCAACGAAGGGGCCAATCTCCTGTCTGGGACTTCAGGTCGCCGGTTTCTCGGACTGTTTCTAAGCCAGAGTCCGGGAACCCACTCAACGGCAACGAATTTCGTCGCGGCACTCGAACGGCACGGGGACCGGATCGCTTTCGGTCCCAAACGGTGTCCTGCGCGCAACCAGGCACACCAACGGCCGGCATAGGACCCCAGCCACGATTCTCGCCGCGCTGACCATGGCGGGGTTAAGGCCTACCTCGGCGTGTTCGATCAACCGTGCCGGACGGCTTCACCCGAAGGCGCTATACAAGGCATCCTTGCGAGACTGATTCGATGGCTGCCTACCGAGTCGTGGACCCAGCCTCTGGGCCGCGGGGTACGTCACGGAAGGGCCCCCTGTCATTGCGGTGCTCGCGGGGCATACCGAGCAGTCGTTCACTGATGACGTTTCGAGCCATTTCGGTGGTCCCGCCGCCAATACAGGACACCTGACGGATGAGATACCCGGATCCAAGTTGGGCGAAGATGTCATCGTCGACCTGCCAAGCGGCAGCCTGTGGCCCGGCCAGTTCCAGCCCGATCGCCGCTCGGCGGATATTCATCGTGCCCGAGAACAGGCGCGCCATCGCTGCGGCATGAGCGGGCAGCGTGCCCATGGCCATCTTCTTCGAAACCGATTCGGCAAGAGCTTTCATCACCAGCGACAGGGTGTGGGACTCGCCGATGAGCGCACGCGCGCGCGGGTCGGTCAGGGTGCCGAGATCGCGGGCCGTGGCGATCATTTCGAATGCGTCGTAGGGCCCGTCGTGGGCGCGGTTGCCACGGCCAGTGACGTAGGGCGAGCCCCCCGAAATCGTCCGCTCGTGGTAGAGCCATCGGGTGACTACATCCCATCCGGCGTCGATCTCGCCCACCCGATCCCGTTCGGAGACAACAACGTCGGTGAGGAATTCTTGGCAGAATTCTGTTGATCCGTTAACCAGTTCAATGGGGTGGATGTCGACGCCGGGAGTTGTCAGCGGAAAGCTGAACACGGTGAGGCCACGATGCTTTTCAACATCCCAATTCGTGCGTGCCAGGCACATCGCCCAATCCCCGTAGCGTGCGGCCGTCGTCCACATCTTCGACCCGTTGATCACCCATTCGTCACCGTCACGCACCGCACTGGTGACCGCACCGGCGGTGTCGGACCCGCCGCCGGGTTCAGAGAGCAGCTGAACCCAGATCTCCTCCCCACGCAACATCGCGGGAATGTGACGCTGCTTTTGCTCCTCGGTCCCGAACTCCAGCAGTACGGCCATGCAGGGAATGAAGGTGGATGCCTGGATTTCGGCCGGATAGTCATAGCCGACGAGCTCACGGTTAAACGCCGCCTGATGCGCCGGCGTCAGTCCCTGTCCTCCGTACCGTCGTGGCACGGTGATCCCGGCGTACCCGCCGTCAAAAAGCCGCCGCTGCAATTCGCGGCACTTCTCAAACCGCGCCAACTGAACGTCGTCGGGGGGATTAGTGGATGTCAACACGAAGCTGCCGGTAACCCTCGGTGCCGGCGGCATGTGTTCGGCCAGCCAGGTGCGGGCTTGCGCCGCGAACTCTTCGATGTCGATCGTATCGTCGGTCACCGTTGAGCTCCTTGCGCTGTCTCCAGCAGATGAACAACGCGTTGTGTCATATCGGCCGGACTTCCGCCGAGTTGGGTGTCGACGACCGCTCGGCGGAGGAACAGATGCAGATCGTGTTCGGCCGTCAGCCCGATGCCGCCGTGCATCTGAATACAGTCCTGGATGGCTTCCAGAGCGACTCTGCCAACGTAAGCGACTGCGGCAGAACACCATACGCTCGCGTCAGGATTGCTGTCTCCGAACGCGCGGGCGGCCCGAAGGGTGATGGCGGCGCCGGCTTCCAACGCGGTACGCATGTCGGCCATCCGATGTTTGATTTCTTGATATGACGCCAGCGGTCGGCCGAATGAATAGCGGTCGCGAGTCCACTGCAACGTGATGTCGAAGCACCGCTGCAGGGCACCAACCACCTCAGCGGCACGCAGTGTTGCGAGAACATCGAACATGATCTCGTCGTAGGTGTCACCGGCACCCGCCTGTCCGACGCGAGCCGAAACAGGAAGGCGCACATCGCGCAACGTGACTTCGTGATATCGGCGGGTGAGGTCGAGGCCGGCGAGTGGGACAAGGTGAACTCCCGGAGCAGACACTGGCACGAGAACATACGAGCGGCCCTGCGGCTCGGTTGCCGACACCAGCAATAGCGAGGCATCGCCGGCACCCTCGACCGGGGACAGCGCCCCGCTGAGGACGATCTCGGGACCTGAGACATGCGCGCTCACATCGCCGCCACGCACACGGGGGTCGTCAATGCGCTGCGGGGCGCACCAGGCGGCCGTGGCGCTGCCGTCGATCAACCTGGCAAGCGGCTCGCCCTGTTGGTCGTCTGACCCCCAACGTGCCAGCGCCATGGCGACGAGGTTGGAGGGAAACAGTGGCCCGGGTGCTGCGTGGCGACCGAAATGATATGCCACGGTGAGTAAGTCGAGCAGGCCATTGCCGCTGATGGAGCCGCCGCCGGCCGCCTCTGAGACGAGCAGCGAGGTCCACCCAAGTGCCGCCCCCTGCTGCCACGCTTCCGGATTGAACGCCGAAGGTCTCCCTGCGAGGTCGCGCACATGATCAGGGGCGTACTTCGACTCCAGATAACGTGCCGTTGTCTTCTCAAACAGTTCTTGGTCGGCAGTAAGCGCGAACATCGTCCTCCTCGGCCCCCGCGGTATTTCTAACCGCAAGTCTTGCCGTAAGTCTTACCGTTGATGGCTTGTATAGGCAAGTATGAGCGGCGCGCCAGCGCTGGTGAACTCACGGGAGCTGGCATGTACGCGTCGTCGAGGTGAGCCGTTTGGCAGCGCGGTTCGATGCGTATTGGCCTGCCCAAGAACCGGACTCCGCGAGTGCCGGAGAAAAGTCAGTGGAGCAGCGCTGACTGGATTTGATCAAGCACGATCCCCGCACACCGGCTTTCAGCGATGTGTGATCCAGCGCCGAAAAGTCGGACGTATAGAAGGCCGAACAGTCTGGCGAGTGCCGTGAGTGTGGTGATGACGGTGGGGTAGCCGCGGGACACCTGATCAAGGAGGCCGGTCTGACGTCTTTGTCGCGCAGGACCCACGTTGGGCGTAATCGCCGTCCTTCGGACACCGTCAAGTGGACCGCAGGATTACGCCGGACTGGTTCGAAGTACCGCGGTGCCATACCACTGGCACAAAACCAACGCCAATTCGACGTCGAGCCGGTCTGCATCAATCGGCCGGCCGCGCCTGGCTACCGCACGACCGACGCGATACTTCACCGAATTGAAGTGCAAGCCGAGTTCTTCTGCGGCGCCCGTATAACTGCACCCGGAGCGTAAATAGGTGTGCAGCGTCTCACGCAGGCGCGCGTCGTTCGCACTGTCGAGCACGAGGTCACCCAAGACGTTGGTAGCCCATTCCCGGGCGTCGACAATGTTGCGCGCCAACAACGCTGCGATGGAAAGTCCGGGATCCGCGGCGGCGATAACCGCTGGTTCGTGTAGCCCGCCGGCAATCGCGACGCTGCGGGCGCCCTCTGCCTCCCGGTGCGATGCGCGGAAACCGTCAAGCCCCGGCGCCATGGTGCCGATGGTCACGCTCGGAGAATCCGGCCGCTTCAGCGCGAACTGGCGCACGCTCGACACGGCTTCGGGTGAAGCCGTGCGATAGGAAAGCCATCCCCATCCGGTGACTCGGTCGGCTGCCACGAACAACGGGCTTGCCGCAGCCTGTGCCGCGTGCGCCAGTTCGCGCAGGAAACGTTGCAGGCGGACAAGCTCGCCGGCTTCGGCCCCTAAGTCCGGGTACCACATGATCAGCGCAAGATGATGCCATCGCAGCGGATAGCGGATCGACGTGGTTGCCGCGTCGATGTCGATGGCTCGTTCTCCGGCCAAGACCTCCCGAACCCGTAGCGCCCGAACGTTGTTCTGGTTCTCGAGCCACCGTTCCCGTTCGTCTTCGTATACGACCACGACCTGTTGGGAAATCCAGTCAATGTATTCGAAGAGCGTCGCGCCGATCGCTTCAATGACGGCAATCTTCGTCGACGGCTCGATATCGAGTGCGCGTACTTCGCCGATCACGAGCTGTGTCACGTGGTGCTGGCCCCGTCGGTAGGCGCGAACGAGCGCGTTGACCGGCACACCGTGTTGTGCCAGCCGTCGCGCGTATTCGAGTGCTGCGGCCGGCGCCTCAACGCGTTGCACCGCGAGGTCGTACCGCAGCGCGCGCAAGATGGTGTCCACGTTTCCCTCGACGCTCGCGCCGAGCAGCTCAATGACGCCGGCGTCCCCGCGCAGCTCGGGGATGTCCTCTTCAAGCGAGCGACGGATATCCGAGGACACGTCGGCCAGCCGCTCGTTTAGCCGGGAGGCCGTTTCGGCGACGTAACGGCTCACATCGACGACGTCGTCGAGGTGCGAATTAGTCACCCTTCGACGGTAGATCTCAAGTCAACGTCCGGTGTGGGTTTGCAACTGTCTTTGTTTGTCTGCTCGCGACAAGGGCCAGCCGGAAACTTCATCGGATCACAACGGTGTCACCCCTCACAGCGATTCCTAACGTTGGCGCTCGTCACACCGCCGCTGTCACTGACCAGTTCATC
>Ga0335075_10001117_pt1 | contig 44793 bp, 36 predicted proteins | sample Lox_Sample_24_FD_206723 | JGI IMG/M metagenome (GOLD analysis project Ga0335075, IMG submission 206723) | Soil microbial communities from Loxahatchee National Wildlife Refuge, Florida, United States - Lox_Sample_2.4 | ecosystem: Environmental > Terrestrial > Soil > Wetlands | place: USA... | reverse complement strand
TCCTTCTGGTGCTGCAAGAACTCGTCCCTGAAGTATTTGACGGCAGAGGTGATCGGCGGCGTGGCGCTGTCGCCGAGCGCGCAGAACGCGCGGCCCGTGATGTTGTCGCAGACGTCAAGGAGTTTCTCGATGTCGTCCTCGGTGCCCTCGCCCCCTTCCAGCCGGTCGAGGATGCGGACCAGCCAGAACGTGCCCTCCCGGCAGGGCGTGCACTTCCCGCACGACTCGTGCTGGTAGAACTCGGTCCAGCGGAGCACCGCGCCGACCACGCAGGTGGTGTCGTCGAAGATCTGCACCGACCTGGTGCCGAGTCCGGACCCGGCGGCGGCGACCGACTCGAAATCCATCGGCATGTCCAGGTGCTGGTCGGTAAGGATCCCCGCCGACGAGCCGCCCGCGGTCCAGAACTTGAGCCGGTGGCCGCCCCGCATCCCGCTGGAAAGCTCGAGCAGCGTGCGCAGCGTGGTGCCGAGCGGAGCCTCGTACGTGCCCGGGGTGGTTACGTGGCCGGACAGGTTGAAGATCCCGCAGCCCTTGGACTTCTCCGTGCCCATGCCGGCGAACCAGTCGGCGCCGTTCAGGACGATCGGAGTCGCGCTGGCGATCGACTCCACGTTGTTCACGTTCGTCGGGAGGGCGTACACGCCGGCCACGGCCGGGAACGGCGGCTTGTTCCGCGGCAGCCCGCGCTTGCCCTCAAGCGAGTCGAGCAGCGCCGTCTCCTCGCCGCAGATGTAGGCGCCCGCCCCGGCGTGCACGATGACGTCCAGGTCGAACCCGGAGCCGAGGATGTTCTGGCCGAGATAGCCGGCCTCATATGCCTCCTGCACCGCGTGCCTGAGGCGCCTGACCACGTGCAGGACCTCGCCCCGGACGTAGATGAACGCGTGACTGGCCCCGATCGCGTACGAGGCGATGGCCGTGCCTTCGATGAGCGTATGCGGGGTGGCCATCATCAGCGGGATGTCCTTGCAGGCGCCGGGCTCGGACTCGTCCGCGTTGACCACGAGGAAGTGCGGCTTGGTGTCGCCCTGCGGCAGGAAGCCCCACTTCACGCCGGTCGGAAAGCCGGCCCCGCCGCGGCCGCGCAGTCCGGAATTCTTCACGATCGTGATGACCTCGTCGCGCGACATGCCGAGCGCCTTCGGCAGCGCCTGCCAGCCGCCCGCCCGCCGGTATCCGTCGAGGGTGAAGATATCGGGCTGATCCCAGTGCGCGGTCAGTACCGGGGTCAGGGTGTCGGTCACCGCGGCTCCTTCGTTTTGTCTCCGGCCGCCTTGTCGTCTGCTGCTTTGTCGCCGGGCCGCCCCGGCTCCGGGGCGGTCCAGCCGTGTTCCCTGGCGATCTTGACGCCGAGCAGGTCGGCCGGTCCCGCGGCCGGGCCGTCGGTGGCCTGGTCGTCGTTGAAGCCAGCCAGGATCCGGGCCGCCTCCCGCCAGGTGACCAGCCGTCGCGGCCCCCGGGTCGGGGTCACCTGGTTCCCGGCACGCAGGTCGTCGGTGAGCTTGCGGGCCGACTGCGGGGTCATGTTGTCGAAGAACTCCCAGTTCACCATCATCACCGGTGCGTACACGCAGGCGGCGTTGCACTCGACGTGCTCGAGGCTCACCTGGCCGTCGGGCGTGGTCTGGTCGTCCTCCACGCCGAGGTGCTCGCGGAGTTCGGCCAGTATCTGGTTGCCGCCAAGGACCGCGCACACCGTGTTGGTGCACACGCCGACGTGGTATTTGCCGACCGGATGGCGCTTGTACATGGTGTAGAAGCTGACCACCCCGGCGACATCGGTCTCGGTCAATCCGAGCTTGGCCGCGCAGTACTTGATGCCGTCCTCGGAGACGTAGCCCTCCTCCGACTGGACGAGGTGCAGCAGCGGAATCAGCGCCGACCGAGGGCCCGGGTACTTTGCGATGATCTGCGCGGCGTCCGGGTCAAGCCGGGAGCGCACCTGGTCGCTGAACGGCATTACCTGTCCACGCCTCCCATCACGGGATCGAGGCTGGCGATCGCGGGAATCAGGTCGGCCACCATGCCGCCCTCGCACATGGCCGCGACCGACTGCAGGTGAGTGAATGAGGGATCGCGCAGGTGTACCCGGTACGGCCTGGTATCTCCGTCGCTCACCACGTGCGCGCCGAGTTCGCCGCGGGGGGACTCGATGGCCGCGTAGGCCTGTCCGGCCGGTACCCGGAATCCCTCGGTGATGATCTTGAAGTGGTGGATGAGCGCCTCCATGGACTGGCCCATGATGTGCGCGATGTGCTCGGGCGAGGGGCCGAGCCCGTCCGGGCCGAGCGAGAGGGCGGCCGGCCAGCCGATCTTGGCGTCCCGGATCATCACCGGATCCTTTTCCGGGCCGCCGGCTCCGCGGGCCGCCAGCCGGTCCACGCACTGCCCCATGATCTTCATCGACTCGTCAATCTCGTTCATCCTGAGCAGGTACCGGCCGTATGCGTCGCACGTGTCGACGGTCGGCACCTCGAAGTCGTAGGTCTCGTAGCCGCAGTACGGCTGGGCCTTGCGCAGGTCCCAGGGCAGCCCGGTCGCCCTGAGTATGGGGCCGGTCACGCCGAGGGCCATGCAGCCTTGCAGGTCCAGGTAGGCGATGCCCTTGTTGCGGCCGACGAAGATGGGATTCGCGTCAATCAGCGCGTGCAGCCGGCGCACCAGCGGCTGCGAGGAGTCCAGGAAGGCGCGGATCGCGTCGAGCGCGCCGGGCGGCAGGTCCTGCGACACTCCGCCCGGCCGGATGAAGGCGTGGTTCATCCGCAGGCCGGTGATCAGCTCAAGCAGGTCGAGGGTGCGTTCCCGCCAGCGCGCGCCCTGCGTGTAGATCGTCGTCGCGCCAAGTTCCAGGCCCATGGGGGCGATCCCGCCCAGGTGCGAGGAGATCCGGTTGATCTCCATCAACAGGACCCTGATGATCTGGGCGCGTTCCGGCACCTTGTCCTCGATGCCGAGCAGCCGCTCCACCGCGAGGCAGTAAGCGGTCTCGTTGAAGATCGGCATCAGGTAGTCGGCCCTGGTACAGAACGTGACGCCCTGCGTCCAGGTGCGGTACTCCATGTTCTTCTCGATGCCGGTGTGCAGGTAGCCGATGGCCGGCCGTACCTCGGCCACGGTCTCGCCTTCCAGCGTCAGGACCAGCCGGAGCACCCCGTGCGTGGACGGATGCTGGGGCCCCATGTTGATGACCATGCGCTCGCCGCTCTCGAAGTCCTCAGACTGAGCGGCGGCGACGATCTCGTCCCAGTCCTCTCCGCCGGCCGTGTAGACGCGCCCCTCGGCGGCCTCGGCGTCGGTAGCTCCCGTCGCCGCGTGCGGCGTGCTGCTGCTCATGAATAGTGTCTCCGGTCCTCGGGCGGGGGGATCCTGGCGCCGCGGTACTCGACCGGGATGCCGCCGAGCGGGTAGTCCTTGCGCTGCGGGTGGCCCTTCCAGTCGTCGGGCATCTCGATCCTGGTCAGCGACGGATGCCCGTCGAAGATGATGCCGAAGAAGTCCCAGGTCTCCCGCTCGTGCCAGTTGCACGTCGGGTACACGCCGACCAGCGAGGGAACGTGCGGGTCGGCGTCGGGCACGCTCACCTCGAGCCGCACCCTGCGGTTGTGCGTGATCGACAGCATGTGGTAGACCGCGTGCAGCTCACGCCCGACCTCTTCCGGGTAGTGCACGCCGGAAACGCCGGTGCACAGCTCGAAGCGGAGCTCGGGGTCATCGCGCAGTTTCGTCGCCACCTGCGGCAGCCGTTCCCGCCGCACGTAGAAGGTCAGCTCGCCGCGGTCCACGACCACGTGCTCGATCGCGTCGGAGAAGCCGAGCCCGTCGGCCTGCAACGCCCTGCCCAGCGCGTCGGCCACCACGTCGAAGTAGGAGCCGTACGGCCGCGGGCTGTCGAGGAGCGGTGCGCGGTGCACCCGGAGCAGCCCGAAACCTGAGGTGTCCGGGGTGCCGTGGATGCCGAACATGCCCGTGCGGACGACCGGCGCGTTCAGCCGCTCCTGGCCGAGTCTGACCGGAAGGTCGCCGTCCGCCCCGCCCCCCGCGGCCTCGTCGGACTGTGCTTGCTCCCCCGAGCCCACCCGAGGGCCCTGCGGCGCCTCCGAGCCGTGGGTCTCCTCGGCGCTTGCCTTCGGAGGCTGCTCGGGTTCGCTCACAACTCGGACCCCTCCGGCACGGCGACGTGCAGGGGATGCATGTTCAGCCGGGCCTCCTCCAGTTCGGTGATCTGCCGCTCGCGGTCCTTGCCCAGCTTCATGTTCATGATCTTGTCGTGCAGCTTGAGGATCGCGTCGAGCAGCATCTCCGGGCGCGGCGGGCAGCCTGGCAGGTAGATGTCGACCGGGATGATGTGATCCACGCCCTGGACGATCGCGTAGTTGTTGAACATGCCGCCGCTTGAGGCGCAGACGCCCATCGAGATGACCCACTTGGGGTCGGACATCTGGTCGTATATCTGCCTGGTCACCGGCGCCATCTTCTGGCTGAGCCGCCCGGCCACGATCATCAGGTCGGCCTGGCGCGGGGTGTTGGACGCCCGCTCCATGCCGAACCTGGCCAGGTCGTGCTTGGGCCCGCCGGTCTGGAACAGCTCGATGGCGCAGCAGGCCAAGCCGAAGGTGGCCGGCCACACCGAGCGGGCCCGGGCCCAGCCGGCCACTTTCTCCACCGTGGTGAGCAGCACGCCGGGCGGCAGCTTCTCTTCAATGCCCATGACTAATCCCACTCCAGGCCGCCGCGCCGCCACACGTACGCGTAGGCGACCAGCACCGTGATCACGAACGTCACCATCTCGACCAGGCCGAAGGCACCGAGCTTGTTGAAGGTGACCGCCCAGGGGTACAAGAAGATGATCTCGATGTCGAAGACGATGAACAACATCGCGGTCAGGTAGTACTTGACCGGGATCCTGCCCCCGCCGGGCGGGTGCGGCGTCGGCTCGATGCCGCACTCATAGCTCTCCAGCTTGGCCCGGTTCCACCGTTTGGGCCCGGCCAGGACGCCGGCGGTGACCGAGAAGGACGCGAAGAGCAGGGCCAGCACGGCCAGCACGAAGATCGGAACGTACAGCCTCACCGGTGTTTCCTCCCTTCTTGGGCCGAATGCCAACCCCTTATCCTAGGGACAGCCTGCATGAGCACTCATTCTGGGTTGGGTACGATCCTGGCCAGGCCATTGACCAGCCGGTCCGCCGCGTCGCCGCGCGGGTCGGTCAGGTTGGCAAGCAGCTTGAGCGCGAACCGCATAAGGGCAGGCCGAGACATGCTGTGCTTGGTCGCGAACCGCATCAGCCCAGGCCGGCCGATGAGCTTGACGAACACGCGGCCCAGGGCATAGTAGCCGCCGTATGCCTCGTTGAGGGCGTGCGGGTACCCGGCAAGGACCCGTTCGGTCTCCGCCCGCCGCGACCGCGCCAGCGCCTGCGCGATCGTCCTGGCCAGGATCTCCGCGGACTCCATCGCGTACGCGATCCCCTCGCCGTTGAACGGGTTGACCATGCCGCCCGCGTCGCCGACCAGCAGCAGCCCGTTGTAGTAGTGCGGGGTCCGGTTGAAGCCCATGGGCAGCGCCGCGCCGCGGACCGGCTGGGTGCGGTTCTCCTCGGTGAAGCCCCACTCGGCCGGCATGCCCTTCAGCCACTGCCGAAGCAGGGCATGGTAATCGGTCTGGCCGAACGCGGCGCTCGTGTTCAGCAGCCCGAGGCCCACGTTCGACGTTCCGTCGCCCATGCCGAAGATCCAGCCGTACCCGGGCAGCAGCCGGTCCCCGTCCCACAGGTCAAGCCAGGACTCCAGGTAGTCGTCGTCGTGCCGGGGCGACTTGTAGTAGGTCCGCACCGCGACGCCGAGGGGGCGGTCGTCGCGCTTGCGCAGTCCCATCGCCACCGACAGCCGCGACGAGTTGCCGTCCGCCGCCACGACCACCCGGGAGGTGTAGGTGCGCTCCTCATCAGTGCCCGCCGGGCGGGCCTTCACCCCGGTGAGCCGGCCGGTCCTTTCGTCGAGCGCGGGACCGGTCACGGTGACGCCCTCGAAAAGCCGGGCCCCGGCCTGGCGGGCGCGACCGGCCAGCATCTGGTCCAGGTCGGTCCGCGGCCGGACCAGGCCGTACCCGGGATAGCTCGACAGCTCGGGCCAGAGCAGTTCCATCCGCTTGCCCGCGCCGATGACGCGCAGCCCCTTGTTGCGGACCCAGCCGTCTTGCTCGCTGACGCCGATGCCCATGGCCACCAGCGCCTTGACCCCCCGCGGGGTCAGGCCGTCCCCGCAGACCTTCTCCCGCGGGAATCTGGACTTCTCAAGAAGCAAGACGTCGAGCCCCGCCTGCGCCAGGTAATAGGCGGTCGTCGACCCGGCAGGCCCGGCGCCGACTACGATGACGTCCGCCTCGTCGGCGGCCCTTTCAGGGCTGAGCCGCGGGCTGCGTCCGGTCTGGGTCACGGAGCCGGCCGGGGTAACGGAGGGGTTGTGCTGGGTCACGAGGTGAGATCCTGAACGTCTTGTGAAAGGCTTCACAAATTCTTTGCCATCATTTTAGACCCCCATGGGCGTAACCTTACGCCGGGTCAGTCCTACCGACGGGCCACGTGCACCGCGACCACGCCCAGGCTCAGGTCGCGCCATCGCACCGCCATCCAGCCCGACTCCTCGATCAGGCCGGCCAGTTCGCGCTGAGCCGGCCAGTCCGTGATCGACTCGGCCAGGTACTTATAGGCCTCCGGGCTGCGGGCCGCCCGCCGCGCGACCTCGGGCAGGACGCGTTGCAGGTACCGCCGGTACAGCTTATCGAGCGGGGCGATGGTGACCGTGCTGAATTCACACACCACCAGGCGGCCCCCTGGCCTGGTCACCCGGCGCATCTCGGCCAGGGCCTGCCCCGGGTCAGTCACGTTGCGCAGCCCGAACGATATCGTCACCGCGTCGAACGACTCGTCGCGGAACGGCAACCGCAGCGCGTCGCCTGCCACCAAGCCCAGACGCCCGCCGCCGCGGGAGCGCTGGTCGCGGGAGCGCTGGTCGCGGGCGGCCAGACGCGCTCGCCCGGCCCGGAGCATGCCCAAAGAGAAGTCGCAGGCGATGCAGTCGGCGCCGGCCGCGGTGAACGACAGCGAGGACGTGCCGGTGCCCGCGGCCAGGTCAAGCACCAGGTTGCCCAGGCCCGCGCCGGTGATCCTGGCCACGGCCCGCCGCCACAGCCTGACCTGTCCCGCCGACAGGAGGTCGTTCATCAGGTCGTACCGGCCCGCGATCGCGTCGAACATCGCCGCGACCTCCCCGGGTCGCTTATCGAGATCGGCTCGGGTCATACGCTCAGCCTACGGTGGGTCACAACAACGCGGGGCGCTGCCATTCCTGGCCTAGGACGTGCTGGGCGAGGAATGCGAGCACCGTCTCGTACCAGATCCGCGCGTTGCCCGGGGTGAGGATCCAGTGGTTCTCGTCGGGGAAGTAGAGGAACTTGGCCTCGAGTCCGTACCTGGACAGGTCCCACCACAGCCGCAGCGCTTCGGACACCGGCACCCGGTAGTCCTTGTTGCCGTGGATGACCAGCATCGGGGTACGGATCTGCTCGATGTGCCTGTCCGGCGAGTTCGCCTGGTACATCTCCGGCTGGGTGAGCGGATCGCCGAACTGCGGCCGCCAGAACATCGGATGGTCCGTGGTGCCGAACATCTGGTCCAGAGCCCAAAGCCCGGCGTGGCTCACGATCGCCTTGAAGCGGTCGGTGTGGCCTGCCATCCAGTTCGCCATGTAGCCGCCGTACGAGCCGCCCATCATGCCGACCCGGTCTGCGTCGATGTCCGGGCGGGCCAGTACCGGCTCGGTCGCGGCCATGATGTCGGCGAACGGCCTGGTCCCCCAGTCGTGATAGCCGCGCTCGATGAACTCCTGCCCGTAACCGGTGGACAGCGCCGGATCCGGCAGCAGCACGGCGTAGCCACGGGCCGCCATCAGCCACGGATTCCATCGCCACGACCAGGCATTCCAGCTGCTCATCGGACCGCCGTGGACCCAAAGCAGCAGCGGCGCCCGGCTGGCAGGCGCTCCGCTGGCCGGCGATGGCGCCCGCGGCAGCACCAGCCAGGACCGCAGCGGCCTGCCGTCGTCGGCGGCCGCCTCGACCTCCTCGATCCGCCCCGGCAGGGCGAGCGGGACGCCAGGGCAGTGCAGGGCGACTGGTCCGGTCGCGGCCGCGTCCTGGCTCAGGTCGATCCGGACCGGGGTCGGCGGGGAGTCCACCGCCGAGCGCAGCGCGTACAGGTACCGGCCGTCAGGCGCCGGGTTCAGGTCGGTATACGCGCCGTGGTCCGCGGTCAGCCTGGCCACCTCGCCGGTCTGCACGTCGACGCGGAACACCGGCCGCCGGCCTGCGTCGTCGGCGGCGAAGTACACCGCGGCGCCCTCGGGCGACCAGGCGGCATCGCCCGGCCACCTGTCCAGGCCGGGCAGCAGGTCACGGCCGGTTTCGCCGGCCGCACCCGCACCGTTGATGCCGAGTAGCACCAGCGTGACGTCGGGCGGGAGTTCCCGGGTGGTCTGCGTTTCCCGCTCGCAGACCGCCAGCCGCCCGTCGGGCGAGACGCGCGGGCGTTCAAAGTTGTACTCGGGCGCGCTGAGCAGGACCCGGCGCTTTCCGGTGGCCACGTCGATCGTCACCAGGTCGGCGTGCGACTGCCCGGCCGGATCCCAATGCCACCACCCGGTGAGCACCGAAGCGCCGTCCGGCGTCACTTCGAACGCCTCCTCCTCCAGCGCGCGGCCAGGTTCGGGGGTCAGGTCCCGCAGCCCGGCGAACTCCTCGGGCTTCCCGGCTCCGTCGCCGTCCGCCTCCGCCTCCCTGACCAGGTCCGGGTCGACGGAAAACAGCCTCAGCTGGTCCGGTCCCAGGTCGTGATCCCAGTACCTGACCGGCATCGACTCGTGCAGGATGGCACTCACGCCAGCATCGCGGCGTTCCTTGCGCAGCCTGGAGTCGTCGGCGGCGGCGTTCCCGTTCCCGTTCGCGCCGGCCGCCGGCAGGACCGGCGAGCTCACCACGATGGCCCCGGTCCCGGCGGCTGCCTCGGCCGCGGTGACCCCGCCCGGCAGCGCGGCCACGATCCTGGGCTCGCCGGCGCCGGGGGGTAGCAGCCACAGCGCGGCGACGTCAGCCTGGGCAGCGTCCTGCCGCGCCCGGCCGACGGCCGGGTCGGGCCGCCTGGACGTGAACAGCAGCGACCCGTCCGGCAGGAACCGCGGGCTGGCCTCGCCCTCGGCCGACCGGGTCAGCCGGCGCGGCGGTCCGCCCGCGGTGTCGATCCGCCACAGGCTGGTCAGGTACTTCGTGCTGTCGGCGTTCAGCGTCTGCACCGCCGCCGCCAGCCACGTCCCGTCCGGCGACAGCCGCAACGCTGTCACCCGCGGTATCGCCATGTAGTCCGCCAGGTCATCGAACGAGGTCGTGGTCTGTTCGCCCTCGGCCGCAGTCTCAGCGCTCAAAGTCAACTCCCATACCGTCATCAAACCGCAATCCGGACGATACTCGGGTCTCCGTGAATGGAAACCTGGGGAGGCGGCCTGGGCGCTAGCTGGCCTCGGTGATCATGGCCGCGCCGATGGTGGCGTTGCTGGCCTCGTCGATCAGGATGAGGCCGCCGGTGGTCCTGTTCCTCGAGTAGGGGTCGCAGAAGATGGGCTGGGTGAGGCGGAGCCTGACCCGGCCGACCTCGTTGAGGCTGAGCTGGGTCGCGGACTCGTCACGGTGCAGGGTGTTCACGTCGATCCGGTAGTGCAGGTCGGTGACGATGGCCTTCACCGTGCGCGAGGTGTGCTTGACGACCAGCCTGCTCCGCGGGGTCAGCACCCGGTCGGAGGCCATCCAGCACAGCATCGCCTCGATGTCCTGGGCGACGGCGGGCCTGTTGTTCGGGCGGCAGATCATGTCCCCGCGAGAGATGTCCACGTCGTCGTCGAGCAGCAGCGTCACCGACATGGGAGAGAACGCCTCGGCGACCGCGGTCCCGGCCGCCTCCACGCGGCGGATCGTGGTGGTAAAGCCCGACGGCAGGTGCAACACCTCGTCGCCCGGCTTGAGCACGCCGCCGGCCACCTGGCCTGCGTAGCCGCGGTAGTCGTGCAGGGACGTGTCGGTGGCGGCCTGCGGCCGGATGACGTACTGCACGGGGAAGCGGACGTCGATGAGGTTGCGGTCCGAGGCGATGTGCACGTGCTCCAGGTGATGCAGAAGTGAGGGGCCGTCGTACCACGGCATGTTGGCCGACCGGTCGACCACGTTGTCCCCGTGCAGCGCGGACATCGGCACGAAGGTCAGGTCGCCGATATCCAGCTTGGCCGCGAACGCCGTGAACTCCTCGCAGATGCGCTCGAAGACGTCGGCCCGGTAATCGACGAGGTCCATCTTGTTCACCGCGAGCACCATGTGCGGCACCCGTAGCAAGGTGGTCAGGAACGCGTGCCGACGGGACTGCTCGGTCAGCCCGTTGCGCGCGTCGACGAGGACGACAGCCAGGTCGGCCGTTGACGCGCCTGTCACCATGTTGCGCGTGTACTGGATATGGCCGGGAGTGTCGGCGATGATGAACTTCCGCCGGGGCGTCGCGAAGTACCGGTAGGCGACGTCGATCGTTATTCCCTGTTCCCGCTCGGCCCGCAGCCCGTCGGTGAGCAGGGCCAGGTTGGTGTAGTCCTCGCCGCGGTCCCGGCTGGTGCGCTCGACCGCCTCCAGCTGGTCGGTGAAGATCGACTTGGAGTCGTAGAGCAGCCGGCCGATCAGGGTCGACTTGCCGTCATCGACCGAACCCGCCGTCGCGAACCGCAGAATGTCCATCCGGGGGGCCAGAGGGGTCATCCCCACGGGGCTAACAGCGTCCATCTCAGAAATACCCCTCGCGCTTCCGGTCTTCCATTGCCGCCTCGCTCGTCCGGTCGTCGGCCCGGGTCTGGCCCCGCTCGGTGATCCGGGTCGCCGCCACCTCGGCGATCACCTCGTCGATCGTCGCGGCCGAAGACGAGACCGCTCCGGTGCAGGTCATGTCGCCCACCGTCCGGTACCGCACGGTGGCGCTGAAGGAGGGCTCGTCCTCGTCCCTCGGCACGTACGGGTTGTCGGCAAGCAGCAGGCCGTCCCGCTCGAAGACCTGCCGCTCGTGCGCGAAGTAGATCGACGGGATGTCCAGTTCCTCCCGCTCGATGTAGGCCCAGACGTCGAGCTCGGTCCAGTTGGACAGCGGGAACACGCGAATGTGCTCGCCGCGCCTGATCCGGGTGTTGTACAGGCTCCACAGCTCGGGCCGCTGGTTCTTCGGGTCCCACTGGCCGAACTCGTCCCGGAATGAGAACACCCGCTCCTTGGCCCTGGCCTTCTCCTCGTCCCGGCGCGCGCCGCCGAACAGGGCGTCGAACCTGTGCTCCTCGATGGCGTCAAGCAACGTCACGGTCTGCAGCCGGTTCCGGCTGGCGTGCCTGCCGGTCTCCTCGGTCACCCGCCCGGCATCGATGGAGTCCTGCACCGACGCGACGATGAGCCGGACGCCGAGCTCGGCCACCCGCCGGTCGCGGAACTCGAGCACCTCGGGGAAGTTGTGCCCGGTGTCCACGTGCATGACAGGGAACGGGATCCTGGCGGGCCAGAACGCCCTCTCCGCCAGCGCCAGCATCGTGATGGAGTCCTTGCCGCCGGAGAACAGCAGGGCCGGCCGCTCGAACTCGGCGGCGACCTCCCGCATCACGTGGACTGCCTCAGCCTCGAGCACGTCGAGCTGGGACAGCTGGTAATCAGCGCGCATTGGTGACTTCCCTGATCGCTTGCAGGAGCGTGGCCGCCAGTTCGGGCCGACAGACCAGGATATCCGGCATCATCAGGTCGGCCTGGTTGTAGACAAGCGGGGACCCGTCGATGCGGGAGGCGTGGAACCCGCCCGCCCGCGCCACCGCGACCGGCGCCGCGGTGTCCCATTCGTAGAACCCGCCGCCGTGCACGTACGCATCAGCATCTCCGCAGACCACGGCCGCCACCTTAGCCCCGGCTGACCCGAGCGGCACCAGTTCTGCTCCAATAAGATCGGAAATATCCCGAACGAACCGTGGTGCGCGCGTCCGGCTTACCACGATCCGCATCCGGCCGTAGCCCTCCCCACCCCCAGAGCCTTCCCCAGCCCCAGAATCCTCCCCAGCCCCAGATCCCCCTCCGACCTCAGAGTCCTCCCCAGCCGCGCCGCTCCGCATGCCCTCACCGACCCGATGGAACATCGGGCCGGTTACAACCGGCCCGATGGAACTTTGGGCCGGTGCGCCCGGGCTGGTGGACAGGACCTTGTCCTGAGCGGGGAGGGAAACGGTGCCCGCGGTGAGGTCTCCGGAGTCGCTGGCGTCGCTCCTTTCCCACAGGGCTACGTGCACGGCCCAGTCGGTGCGGCCCGGCTCGCCGAACTCCCTGGTGCCGTCGAGCGGATCGATGATCCACACCCGGCTCGCGGACAGCCGCGCCGGGCTATCGGCGGCCTCCTCGGACAGGACCACATCGCCGGGGCGGCGGGCGGCGAGCGCCCCGATCAGGAACTCGTGCGACAGCCGGTCTCCAGCCTTGCGCAGCAGGTCAGGTTCGCCCCCCCGGGCCCGCAGTTCGAGCAGCCTCAGGCCCGCCTCGACGGCCAGATCGCGGGCCAGCGCGTGGTCGTTACCTGCCGTCACGGTTTCTCCTCGGCCTTGGCCATCTACCCAGTATCAGCACTCGCAGGCGTCATTCTGACCCCTAAACGGTCCCTACGGCACCGGATCGGCGTGGTAGAGGTTCTGGGCGGCGGCCAGGCCCTTGGCGATCAGCGTCTCGGTGGCGTCGGCGCAGCGGTCGACCAGGAACGGGAGGTCCTTGCGCTCGGCCGCGGTGAAGTCGTGCAGCACGAACGCGGCCGGGTCCATGCGGCCAGGCGGCCTGCCGATGCCGAACCTGACCCGGTAGTAGTCCCTGGTCCCGAGCGCCTGCGTTACCGAGCGCAACCCGTTGTGGCCATTGTCGCCCCCGCCGAGCTTCAGCCGGATCGCGCCGTACGGGATGTCGAGCTCGTCATGGACGACGACCAGCCGTTCTGGCGGGATCTTGTAGAAGGCGACCAGGGCCGCGACCGGCCCGCCTGACAGGTTCATGTAGGAGCGGGGCCAAGCCAGCGTGACGGGAACGTCGACCAGCCTGCCCTCGGCGATGTCGTTGCCTGACCGGTGCGGTTTGAAGCGCACACCGGGCCCGCCGATCCGCTCGGCGAGCAGGCCAGTCACCATGCGCCCAACGTTGTGCCTGTTGCCCGCGTACTCAGGTCCTGGGTTGCCGAGGCCGGCGATGATCCAGCGTTCCCCGGTCAGCCGGCCTGCTCCCCTTCGCCGCCCGCGGCGGCCTCATCGGCCACCGCCTCTGGCACCGCGGCCCCCTCGGCCACTTCTTCCTCGGACACCTCGGCCGTCCGCTGCGCGACCACGTGCAGCACCAGCGTCTCGGGGTCGACCTGCAGGCTGACCCCGCGGGGGAGCTTCAGGTCCTTGGCGTGTACCGCCGAGCCGATCTCCATGCCTTCCACGTCGACGTCGATGCCCTGCGGGATGCTGGTCGCCTCGGCCTCCAGCGGGATCTGCACGAGCTGCTGGTCGAGCACCCCGTCCGGTGCGATCTCGCCGGTCACCCTGACCGGTATCTCGACGGTGACCTTCTCGCCCCGCCTGACCAGGATCAGGTCCACGTGCTCGAGGAAGCCCTTGACCGGGTCCCGCTGCACCGCCTTCGGCAGGGCGATCTCGCTCCCCGACTTCAGGCCGTCCAGGTACAGCAGCACGTTCGGCGTCTTCAGCGCGAGCATCAGCTCGTGCCCGGGCAAGTTCAGGTGGCGGGTCTGGGTGCCGTGCCCGTACAGCACAGCGGGCACCAGGCCCGCGCGGCGGGCGCGGCGGGCCGGGCCCTTGCCGAACTCGTCACGAGTCTGCGCGGCGATATGAACCTCGGGCACGATACTTTCTCCTCAACTCAGCGTGCGATGCGCGTTCGAAGTGTAGCCGACTCTCGCACCGCGTGCGGATGCGAGCATCCGCATCCGCCCGCTGGACCGCATCGGATTGTGAGCCGAGGCTCAGTGCCGGGAATTCAGAGATCGTTTCCACGCAGTTCACCTCGGCCCGGGCTTGCCCTTCGGGTCTGGCCTCGGCAGAAACCGCGAAAGATTTCCCATTGAGACCTTCGGCCGGTAATGAGCGAATGCCGCGAGGCAGATGGAATGGCCGGTACGCGGGCGCGGCGGGTGCGGAACACTCCGTACCCGCCGCGCTGGTGGCCTTGTCCGCTCAGGGGTTCGGCATCCCCTCGGGCTCGGCCTCGTCGTCGTCCTCGTCGTCCTCGTCTTCTTCGTCGTCCTCGTAGTCGTCCTCGTCCTCGGACTCGGTCTCGCTCGCGTCGAGCCGATAAAGCTCATCGAGCTCGTCGGCACCTGGCAACTCCTCAGTCATGGCGGCATTCCCCATGATGACTTCTCCTTTTTGCTCGGCCCCCCGAAGGAAGTGCGGGGCAGACGCGCAGCATCGTATCGGCCTCGGCATGATCTTTACCGGGATATCAGGAGATGCCGGATGCAGCCTGCTCAGCCCTGATCTCCGCCGCCTCGGCGCTGTCGCCGACTTCCTCGAAAATGGCCGCCGCCTGAGTCCACGAGTCCCGCGCCTCGGCCGTCAGGCCGACCCGGCGCTGCGCGGTGCCCATGGATCTCAGCGTCGCCGCCTGCCTTGGCTTGTTGCCCGCGGCCTGGTGGCTGGCCAGCGCCTGCTGCAGGCACTCAAGCGCATCCGCCTCCCGTCTCAGCTGCAGGTAGCAGCGCCCCAGGATGTGCAGCGCGTACCCCACGCCATCGGCATAGTCGATCTCAGCGAAGGTACGCCTGGCTTGCAGCAGATAGTCAACCGCTTCCCCGGCCCTGTTCAGGTCAAGCAGCGTCCAGCCCACGTTCACCAGCGCCACGCCTTCGCCCATCCGGTAGCCCGCCTGGCGGCTCAACTCCAGCGCGCGCCGGGACATGGCCAGCGCCTCATCCACGCGGCCTAGCCAGTGATAGGTGTCGGCCAGGTTGTTCGCCGCCTGCGCCTCGCCCACCGGGTCGCCGATCTCGTGCCTGATGGCCAGCGACCGTTCCAGACACTCGATCCCTTCTGGGTGGTGAGTGAATGCCAGGGCGTCGCCGAGGTTGTTCAGGATCCACGCCTCGCCCTGGCGGTTGCCGGCCTGGCGGGCACTATCCAGCGCGATGCGGCCGGTGGCGATGCAGTCCGCCCAGTTGCCGCGGTCGCTGAAGATCTGGAACAGCGGAGCCGGCAGCCGCCACGCGATCTCGTGCAGGCGGCACCCGGCGGCCTGGAGGGCGGCGGGCACCAGGTTGGCACGCTCATCGTCGTACCAGGCGAGGGCCTGTTCGGAGGTAGAGAAGCTGAGCGGCGGGGAGCCATCGTCGGGTGCGGGGCTCAGTGGCACGTTGTAGCGGTGCGGTGCCACGGCCAAGCCGGCCGCGTCGGCGGTGCGCATGTACCACTCGAGCAGGCGGCCAATCGCGGCGTCGCAGCCTGAAGGGGTCAGGTCAGCCACGGCCCGTTCGGAAGAATAAACCCGGAGCAGGTCGTGGAACTTGTACCGGTCAGGGGAGGTCGACTCGAGCAGGCGCCCGTCCACGAGGGCCTCGAGCGCGTCGCTGGCCAGATGCTCCGGCGTGCCGAACAGGGCCGCGGCCGCGGCCGATGAGATCGAGGGCCCGTGCCAGAGGCCAAGCATGCGGAACGCGTCCGCCGGCGCGATGCCGCCGGGGGGCGCGTCGGCGGGCAGGCTGGCGAAGCTGACCTGGAAGCTGGCCCGGACGGCCAGGTCGCCTGCCCTCATCTCGTCCAGCCTGCGGTGCTCGTCATGGAGCCGGTTCGCCATGGAGCGGATGGTCCAGCCGCTGCGGGTGTTCAGCCGTGCCGCGCAGATCCTGATCGCCAGCGGCAGGCCGGCGCAGGCCAGCAGCAACTCGGCCGTGGCCTCGGGTTCGGCCGCGGCGCGCTTGTCGCCGATCACCTTGGTGAAAAGCGTCAGCGCCTCGTCGTCGTCGAGCACGTCGAGGTCGACCAGCTTGGTGCTGGCCAGGTCGGGCATCCGGCTGCGGGTGGTGACCATCACCGCGCATGACGCGGTGCCCGGCAGCAGCGGCCTGACCTGGGCGGCGTCACGCGCGTTGTCGAGGAGGATGAGCATCCGGCGTCCGGCCAGCACGGTACGGTACCGGGCCGCGCGCTCGTCCTCATCGACCGGTATGTCGCGGCCGTCGACGCCGAGATCGCGGAGGAACCTGGCCAGCACATCCGCGGCGTGGAGCGGATGCGCGGTCGCGCCGAGCAGGTCGACGTAAAGCTGGCCGTCAGGGAAGGCGGCGCGGACCCGGTGGGCCGCGTGTACAGCCAGGGATGTCTTGCCCAGCCCGCCGGAGCCGGCCACCAGCGCGATGCGGACCGCTCCCGGGTCGGCACCCGCACCGGCGTTCGAGAGCAGCGTGCACAGGTGCCCCACCTGGTCCTGGCGGCCGGTGAAGTCGGCCACGTCGGCCGGCAACTGGGCCGGTGCGGGGACCGCCCGGGCCACCGTGGCCTGCGCGCGGGCGGAAGCGGATTCCCCCGGCCTGGCGCCTGCCGTTACCGTCCCGGCCGAGATGCTCCCAGGCGCTTCGCCGCCCTCCCGGGCCAGCTTGTCGTCCTTGGCCAGCATGTCGGCGTGGAGCTGACGCAGTTCGGGGCCGGGATCGACGCCGAGCTCGTCGGCGATGGCGCGGCGGGCCTGCCCGTAGGCGTCGAGCGCCTCGGCATGCCGGCCAGCACCGTCCAGGGCCTGCATGAGCAGCAGCCACAGGCCTTCCCTGATCGGATTATCGGCCAGCATCCTGCGCAGTTCCGGTATCACCTGGGCGTGGTTGCCGCAGGCAAGCTCGGCCTTGATGCGGAGTTCGGCGGCATCGAGGCGGAGCCCGGCCAGCCGTTCACCCTCCGCCTCGACCAGCGGCGTCGGCGGGACGTCAGCCAGCGGGCTTCCGCGCCACAGCGCGAGCGCCTCGGCCAGGTGGGCGGCCGATGTCTCCGGATCTCCGGCGGCATAGGCCCGCCGGCCTTCGCGCACCATGGCCTCGAACACCTGGGCGTCGGTGTCCGCCGGGCCCAGGCGCAGCTGGTAGCCGGGCGCGCGGGTGACCAGGAGGGCGCTGTCCTCCTCGCCGAGGAGCCGGCGCAACCGCAGCACGTAGATACTGATGAGGTTGGCCGCCTTGGCCGGCGGCTCGTCCCGCCACACCTCGCTGATCAGCACGTCAGCGGGAACGACCTGCCCGGCGTTGATCAACAGGGGGGCCAGGACCGAACGCCACTTGGGGGCCCCGATGGCGCGCCAGTCGTCTCCGGCCCGGATCTCCAGGGGCCCTAGCAGCCGGAACCTCATCATTAGCTGGGATCACTCGCCTCCGGCTCAATGGCACTAGACCGTGGAACTTTTCACTTAATCATGGCTCAACCGGTGCGTAAACCTCCGGCACCAACATGACCGTATCGCCTCGGCGACGACGAGGACCCAGACACCCGAAGGGCGACCCTAGTCGCGCCAGACGGCTACGGGGGCGCCGTTCGCAGGCGCTTAGAACGCCCGCTCGCCTTTGCGGGGTGGGTGTGGCGGGAAGCGGTCCTGGCCTTAGCTGGGGAGGGAGGGGCCGGCCTAATGGCCAGGACCGCCCGGCGGCCGCCGGCAGTACGGGGGCGCCAGGGGTCGCCTTTCGGGGTGGGGGGACCATGGCCGTCGTCCTCGTGCCTGCGCGGGGGCGAGGACGGCGGTCTCCGCCCCGTACTCCGCGCTTGCCACGGGCTGACTTAGGTCTGGCCGTCGAACAGGCTGGTCACCGATCCGTCGCTGAAGACCTCACTGATCGCGCGGGCGAGCAGCGGCGCGATCGACAGCACGGTGAGCTTGTCGAACCGCTTCTCCTGCGGGACCGGCAGCGTGTTGGTGATGATGATCTCGCTGATCTGAGAGTTCTTCAGGATGTCGACCGCCGCGCCGGACAGCACCCCGTGCGTGGCCGTCGCGATGACCTGGGCCGCGCCCTGCTCGAACAGGGCCTCCGCCGCCTTCGCGATCGTCGCCCCGGTGTCGATCATGTCGTCGACCAGGATGCAGGTGCGGCCCGCCACCTGGCCGACCACCTCGAACATCCTGACCTGGTTCGCCACGTCCGGGTCGCGCCGCTTGTGGATGATCGCCAGCGGGCAGCCGAGCCGGTCGGTCCACCGCTCGCAGACCCGGACCCGGCCGGCATCGGGGGCAACCACGGTGACCTGGCTGATGTCGAGATTCTTCTCGATGTGGGTGGCCAGGATGGACAGCGCGAACAGGTGGTCCACCGGCCCGTCGAAGAAACCCTGGATCTGCGCGGTATGCAGGTCGACCGCCATCAGCCGGTCCGCCCCGGCCGTCGCGAACAGGTCGGCCATGAGCCGGGCCGAGATCGGCTCGCGGCCGCGGTTCTTCTTGTCCTGCCGCGCGTAGCCGAAGAACGGCGTCACCACGGTGATGGTCCTGGCCGAGGCCCGCTTGAGGGCGTCGACCATGATCAGCTGCTCCATGATCCACTCGTTGATCGGCGAGGTGTGGCTCTGCAGGACGAACACGTCGCAGCCGCGGACCGAGTCGAGGAAGCGGACGAAGATCTCGCCGTTAGCGAAGTCGAAGAGCCGGGAAGGCGTCGGCTTGATGCCCAGGCACCCGGCCACCTCTTCGGCCAGCTCGGGATAGGCCCGGCCGGAAACGAGCATCAGTTTCTTTGCACCTGCCGGCGTCGTGTCGCTCACCTGCCCCGTACCCCTTCATCGTCGTTCTGCGCCGGGCCGCCGGCCGGTGCCGGCCCGGGGTCCAGGCGGGCGCGCGCGGCCGCGGCCGACCGTGTGCCAGGGCGCCGCCGCTCGACCCACCCTTCGGAGTTGCGCTGCCTGCCGCGGGCGATGCCGAGCGCGCCAGGCGGCACGTCCTCGGTGATCACCGACCCGGCCGCGGTATAGGCCCCGTCCCCGACGTTCACCGGCGCCACGAGCACCGTGTCGCTGCCGGTGTTGACGTGCGCCCCGACCGTCGTGCGGTGCTTGGCCACACCGTCGTAGTTGGCGAAGATAGTGGCCGCGCCGATGTTGGCGCCCTCGCCGACGTCGGCGTCCCCGACGTAGGACAGGTGCGGGACCTTCGCCCCGGCGCCAATCACGGAGTTCTTCAGCTCGACGTGGCAGCCGATGTGCGCGCCGGCCCCGATCTTGGTGCCCGGCCGCAGGTAGGCGTAGGGCCCGACGGTGGCGTCCGGCCCGATCTCGGCCTGGACGCATACCGCGAAGCTCACCGAGGCGTCCTGCGCCACCGACGTGTCCGTGAGCCGGCAGCCCGGCCCGATCCTGGCGCCTGGCCCGATCGCCGTGTGCCCCTCCAGGTACGTCCCCGGCAGGATCTCCGCGTCCTGCCCCAGGGTGACGTCCGCATCGATCCAGGTGGACGCCGGGTCCACGATCGTGACCCCGGCGCGCATCCAGTCCTCGAGCAGGCGACCGTTGTACTCGCGCCGGACCTGCGCGAGCTGGACCCGGTCGTTCACGCCCTGGATCTCGCCCGGGTCGGCGGCCACGACCGCGCCCACCGGGTGGCCGTCGCCGCGCATGATCGCCACCACGTCCGTGAGGTACTCCTGGCCCTGCGCGTTGCTGGTCGCGACCCGCTTGACCGCGTCGGCCAGCAGCGCCCCGTCAAAGGCGTAGCAGCCGGAATTGATCTCGGCGATCTCCCGCTGCGCCGGCGTCGCGTCAGCCTCCTCGACGATCTCGGCCAGCAAGCCGCGGTCGTCCCTGATGATCCGCCCGTAACCGGACGGGTCGGCCGCGCGAGCGGTCAGCACGGTGACGGCGTTCCCGGCCGCGGCGTGCTCCCTGACCAGCGCGGCAAGCGTCTGGGCCCGCAGCAGCGGCATGTCGGCATACGCCACGAGCACGACCCCGGGCATGACCCCGAGCGCCTCGGTCACCATGCGCACCGCGTGCCCGGTACCGCCCAGGCGGTCCTGCGTCACCACGACCGCGTCCGGCACGTACCGCGCGGCCTCGGCGCCGACCTGTTCCCGGCCGTGCCCGGCGACGACTACCATGCGCTGCGGATCAAGCTCGCTGGCCGCCGCGAGCACGTGCCCGAGCATGCTGCGACCGCACAGGGGATGCAGCACTTTCGGAATCCGCGATTTCATCCGTGTGCCCTCGCCCGCGGCGAGGACAATGACAGCGACCGGGCGAGGTTCGCTCACGCGGCAAGTCTCCTCGGGTAGCGCCGACATCTGCGTTCCGGGGCCCCTTGAGGGGTAGCGGCCACACTCCGATCCGGGACGCGACGGTGAACGTGTTCACCCACCCCTCACTCGCAGGATACCGTCCGGTCGCCATGATCGTTGGTCCATCGCCCGACGGCCGGCCGGGGCCCGCGCCCCGGGTGCGCTTCCTAGCCTAGAGGCCGGCCGCGCGTGCCGTGGGTCAGCCCGGCTTCTTCCCGCCTGGTTCGGTGATCCCGGTTTGCTGACGACCGACCCTTCTTTCATCCGAGGCCCCGTTCGCAGCTCTTTCATCCGAGGCCCCGTTCGCGGCCGGGTCCGGGACAACTAGCTCGCTCGGCTCAAGGCCACCGTCTGCGGCCACGCCGGCCAGCTCGCCGCCCAGCGTCTCGGCGGCGGGCCGCCTGACCTTGCCTGTCATCAGCGAGAAGACCGCGGCAAGCACGTTCGCCGCGATCGCGAACGCGAAGGCCACCCCGAGGCCGTCCTTGAACGGGGTGGTGATGAGCCGGGGGAAGAACTGGCGCCCGGTGACGTAGGCGGCTCGTGCCGCGGGCAGGTGGTTGAGGAGGTCGCCGAGCAGCTGCTTCATCGGGTTGTAGCCGAGGAACGCCGCGAACAGCACGCCGATCGGCGGCAGGTGGCTGAGGGTGTGCGCGGCCGTCGCCGGGATGCCCTGCACGATCAGGCCGCTGGACAAGGCCGATGGGAGCTTGCTGGACAGCCCGGCCACCATCAGCGTGAAGAAGATCCCGATCGAAAGCACGAAGGCGGTGTTCATGAACGTCGCGATCATGCCGGCCGCCGCGCCGCGCTGGTGCGCGGGGACGGAGTTCATCATCTCGGCCCGGTTCGGCGCGGCGAACACGCCGGAACCGAAGCCGTTGAGCACGACGATCAGCGCGAACGCCCAGTACGGGAAGTCCACAGGGAGGAAGAGCAGCAAGACGAAACTCAGCGCGGTCAGCAGTGCGCCGGCGCTGGTGAACGCCTTTGACCCGAACCGGTCGGACAGCACGCCGGACAGCGGCGCGGAGATCAGGAAGCCCACCGTCAGCGGGAGCAGGTAGATGCCCGCCCACAGCGGCGTCCGGGCGAAGCTGTACCCGTGCAGCGGCAGCCAGATGCCCTGCAGCCAGATGATCAGCATGAACTGCATGCCGCCCCGGCCCAGCGCCATCAGCAGGTTGGCCAGGTTGCCCAGGGCGAAGGCCCTGATGCGGAACAGCGACAGCCGGAACAGCGGCTCGGCCACCTTGGTCTCCACGTAGCAGAACGCCACGAGCAGCGCCAGCCCGCCGAACATGGCGGTGAGCACCCACGGGTTGGTCCAGCCCATCGGGTGCCCGCCGTAGGGCAGCAGGCCGTAGGTGATGCCGACCAGGATCGCGATCAGCCCGGCGGCGAACAAGATGTTGCCCCACCAGTCCATCCGGGCCGGGTGGCGCTGGCCGATGTCGCGCAGCATGAAGTACGCCCACACGGTGCCGAACGCGCCGATCGGCGCGGAGACCAGGAACACGAGGTGCCAGTTGATCGGCCCGAGCAGGCCGCCGAGAATCAGTCCGAGGAACGAGCCCGCGATGGCCGCGATGGAGTTCATGCCAAGCGCGGTGCCGCGCTGGTTGGCCGGGAACGCGTCGGTGAGGATCGCGGTGGAGTTGGCGAACAGGAATGCCCCGCCGATGCCCTGCACCACGCGCCAGATGATCAGCCACAGGGCGCCGCCGGTACCGTGCATCCAGGTGACGGCGAGCAGGATCGAGGCCACGCTGAAGACCGCGAACCCCATGTTGTACATCCGCACCCGGCCGAACATGTCGCCGAGCCGGCCGAACGACACCACCAGGACCGCCGACACGACCAGGAAGCCCATGAACATCCACAGCAGGTAGCTGGTGTTGCCCGCGCTCAGCGGGTTGAGCCCGATCCCGCGGAAGATGTCGGGCAGCGCGATCAGCACGATGGACTGGTTGATGGTGGCCATCAGCACGCCCAGCGTGGTGTTCGACAGCGCGATCCACTTGTAGTGCGGCCCGACCTCCGCGCCGCTCCGCCCGCGCCCAGGCGCGCTCGTCAGACCGGAATTGGCCGTCATAACCGGCAGGCCCCCAAGAGACGACTTCGAGGAAGCGATCACTTGCTTCGCAATAACTAAGTAAATGATAAACCCGATCCCCCGAACGCCCCGGCGGCAGCCTGGCGGGTCCAGGTACCCGGGCCGGCGGTCGCGGCGCCTCGGGCCGCATCCGGCTCACCGAGGAGCCTGCTGACGCCGTCTCGGCCGCCCGGCCGGTATCGTGAATTGACGCGTGCGGCCGCGCCAGCGCCGCGTGGCAGAGTGTGTCCTACTCCGGCGTAGCGTAATTGGCAGCGCACCAGCCTTTGGAGCTGGGTTAGTCCTGGTTCGAGTCCAGGCGCCGGAACTTTGTTCCATTTCTTCTCCTAGTGCCTCACCCGGTCCGGCGAGGCCCAGGTGCCGCTCGGTCCAGTCGGCCGTACTCGCATGGCAGCGCGGCAGACGGGTAGTCGCCATCGTGCCCGGCAGACGTCATCGGCACGACGTGACGAAAACGACACAAACCGGTAGTGATCTCGCATGCTGAGACGCGCCAAGCGGCCCTCACATGAAATCCATACGTCTATTTGCAGAAATCCGGCTTCCGGGGTTGCGCAACCTACGGTTTCGTAGGCTACGGTTACGTAAGCGTACTTGCGCTCCTGCCCGTCATTTCCGTATCTCGAGGAGCACGATGACCACTTCCCCCGACACCCTCAACGTGACCGAAGCCGCTGCCACGGGGGCGCGGCCCGCCGCTATCACGAGCCAGGCGCAGGCGCCGACCGTGCCCGCGCGCAGTGTCTCCGAGCGGGGTAGGGCGACCACCGGGGGAATCGCCAGAACCCAGCCACCAGCGCCAAGACCAGACATATCCGAAGAGCGGAACTCGCCGGCCCAGCGCTTCCTTGTCGGCTTGTTCGTCGCCATCCCGCTGGTCGCCCTGGTCGCCGCCATCCCGCTCATGTGGGGCTGGGGCCTCAGCTGGCACGACGTCATCATCGCCCTTGTCTTCTACTGGGGGTCGGGACTCGGCATCACCGTGGGCTACCACAGGTACTTCACCCACCTCTCGTTCAAGGCGAAAACGGGGCTGCGGGTCGCGCTGGCGATCGCCGGCAGCCTGGCCATCGAGGGACCGGTCATCACCTGGGTGTCCGACCATCGCCGGCATCACAAGTACAGCGACCGGGAGGGTGACCCGCACTCGCCGTGGCGGTACGGGGACGACTGGAAGGCGCTGTCCAAGGGCCTGGTGTTCGCGCACATCGGCTGGCTATTCGACCCCAACAAGACCTCGCAGGAGAAGTTCGCGCCCGACCTGCTGGCGGACCGGCGGATCAGCCGGGTGGACAAGTGGTTCCCCGCGCTGGTAGGGATCTCGCTGCTGCTGCCCGCGCTGATCGGCGGGCTGTGGGGGATGTCCTGGCACGGCGCGCTTACCGCCTTCTTCTGGGCCAGCCTGGTGCGCATCGCGCTGCTGCATCACGTCACTTGGTCGATCAACTCGATCTGCCACACGTTCGGCAGCGAGGAGTTCGAGTCGCGCGACAAGTCGCGCAACGTGGCCTGGATGGCCGTCGCGTCGTTCGGCGAGTCCTGGCACAACCTGCACCACGCCGACCCGACGTGCGCCAGGCACGGTGCGCTGAAGGGCCAGCTCGACCCGAGCGCGCGGGTGATCTGGGCGTTTGAGAAGCTGGGCTGGGCCTACGATGTGCGCTGGCCGGACGAGAAGAAGCTCGCGGCCAAGCGCCGGGCCACCGCCACCAGGAAGTTCGGCTCGATGACGCGGCGAGTCCGTGGCGCGGTGTCCGCGGAGCCGCAATGATGAGACAGTGAGCGCCCAACCGGCCAGATCCGCCCGCAAGAGGATGACCGGGAAGGAACGGCGGGAGCAGTTGCTCGACATCGGGCGGCGGCTGTTCGCCGAGCGTGGGTTCGAGGGGACCTCGATCGAGGAGATCGCCGCCCAGGCGGACGTGTCCAAGCCGGTGGTGTACGAGCACTTCGGCGGCAAGGAGGGCCTCTACGCGGTCGTGGTCGACCGCGAGGTCGAGCGGCTGCTGACCATGGCCACCTCGCTGCTTGACGGCGACCACACCAGGGACAAGTTCGAGGCCGCGGCGGTAAGCCTGCTGCGGTACATCGACGACAACGCCGACGGGTTCCGCATCCTGGTCCGCGACTCCAGCCCGGGGTCGAGCACGGGAACCTACGGCACGCTGCTGAGCGACATCGCCGGGCAGGTGGAGTACATCCTCGCCGACTACCTGGGCTCGCGCGGCCACGACCCCAAGCTCGCCCCCATGTACGCGCAGATGCTTGTTGGCATGGTCGCGTTCACCGGGCAGTGGTGGCTGGACGCCCGCAAGCCCAAGCTGGAAGAGGTCGCCGCCAACCTGATCGACCTGGCCTGGAACGGCCTGTCCCACCTAGAGGCGAACGGCCACGAGCCGTAAGCGCCTTAAAAGGCGCCCGGAGGCGAGCGGGATCGCGGAGCTGGCGCCGGGTGCCAGCGTGACCGTGCCCGCGCCGCCGGCCGCCGTGGGCAGGCCCGCGGCGGACCAGGCGCGGAACCCGCCGATCAGGTCGGTCGCCCGGTGCAGGCCCAGGTCGTGCAGGCAGGCCGCGGCCAGGCTCGAGGTGTAGCCGTCCATGCAGAAGACGATGATCCTGTGGTCGTACCCGGCCACCCAGGGCAGCCGGGCGTCGCAGCCGGGATCGAGGCGCCACTCCAGATGGTTGCGCTCCACGATGGTCGAGCCGGGTATCTCGCCCTGATCGGCCCGCTGCGCGGCGGGCCGGATGTCGACGAGCACCGCGCCCCCGGCGCGTTCGGTGAAGGCCTCCTGCGGCGTGACCCGGTCCAGTCGCCCGCGCGCGGTCGCGAGGATCTCGTCGATGCCGCGCGCGCCCGGCGGCCTGCCGGTCACCACGCGGCCGGACCGTCGGTGCCCAGCTTCACCAGCCCCCCAGGCGTGAGCTCATAGCGCGTCATCTCCGGAATCGGCGGTGAGTACGCGTGCACGCTCACCGCCAGCGAGGAGGCGGCCGCGTTGCGCACGTCGTGGATATAGCTGGGGCCGAACGACCGGGACCCGCCCGCCCCGACCGGCTTGGCCACCACCTGTCCCGTCACGGCGTTCCCGGCCGGCCGGCGCTCCACCAGCGTGCCAAGCACCACAGTGAACGCGCCCGCCGACCCTCCGTGATCGTGGAAGCCGGTGCCCTGCCCTGGCAGCCAGCTGATCACCCACACCTCGTGGGTGTCGTCAAGGTGAATCCGCTCGTACCACCGGCCGGCCGGGTTCAGCCGGACCCGGGTGAGCCACTCCGCCTGGCTGGTCGCAACGCGTCGTACCACTTCGGCTAGCTGCCGCGCGCCGAGCAGCTGGCCGGGCTGCTGCACTCCGGCCGGTGATGCCGACTTGATCTTCATGCTCATCTTTCGCTTCTCTCCTCACGTCAAACAAGGCTGGCGGCGGGCTCGCCAGTGGAACTGGGTGACTTAAGTGACCAGATGTGCGAGGCCGGTCAGGGCGAGCCGACCGGACACCACTGGGCGGGAAGGACCAGCGAACAGGCGCCGACGTGAACGCGATGACGGCAAGGCACTGATTCGGCAGGCATGCCCCGGCGCATGCCGGTGATCCTGCCAGGATTTCCCTATTAAATCAATAGGAAAGATCAGATTGGGCGGGTAACTTCATACCCTGAAACGGCGGGCGACGGTGAACACCCGGCGGAACGGGAAGACGGTGCCGAACGGCCTCGGCGGGTACGCCGCGCGGACCCGCTCGCCGTACTCGGCCAGGAAGTCGGCGGCCTGGTCGGCGTCTAGCACGGCCAGGACCGGACGCAATCCCGTGCCCTTGTACCACTCGAGCACCGGATCGGAACCCTCCAGGATGTGCACGTACGTCGTCTCCCAGGCGTCGACCTCGCAGCCGGCCTCGGCCAGCAGTTCCGCGTAGTCGGCCGGATCGGCCGACTGCCGGTTCAGCTCCACGTCCGCCAGCAGCGGGCGCCACCGGGCCGAGGCCACCATCTCGCGCAAGATCACGTGAGACGGCTGATCGAAGTTTCCCGGGACACCGAACGCCAGCCAGCCGCCGTCGGCCAGCAGGTCCGCCCAGCGGACCAGCAGCTCACGATGGCCTGGCACCCACTGCAGCACCGCGTTGGAGACGATCACGTCGGGCAGGCTCTGCGGCTCCCAGTGCCGCACGTCGTCGAGCACGAAGGACAGTCCGGGCGCGTGATCGGTCAGCACCGGCCCGGACCCGCCCGATCGCAGGCGGTCGGCTGGTATCCGGCTCCGCGCCGCCTCGATCATCTGCGGCGAATTGTCCACGCCGCACACCACAGCGGACGGCCAGCGTTCCGCGAGCACGGCCGTCAGGTTTCCCGGGCCGCAGCCCATGTCGACCACGTACCCGGGCAACTCGGCTCCGACCCTGGCGAGCAGGTCAAAGAACGGCCTGGAGCGCTCGCCTCCAAACCGCAGGTATTGGGTCGCGTCCCACATCGTGGCAGATCCTTCTTCACTACCGAGACACCGATGCCCGTGATTCCTCTTGTACCCGACCGGAACTCTTGAGGTCAAGAGATACTCTCTGATAATGACCCAGCGCGCCGTTCCCGGCACCGAGAACGACTCCGATCGGGGGACCGGCCCCCGCGACGAGATGCGCGACGAGGTGGATGAGCTCGTGGCCGCGTGGCGGGCGCAGCGGCCCGACCTGGACGTCGAGCCGCTGCAGGTACTCAGCCGGATCTCCAGGCTGGCCCGGCACCTGGACATCGCGCGGCGCGCGGCGTTCGCCGACCACGGGCTCGAGTCGTGGGAGTTCGACGTGCTGTCCGCGCTGCGCAGGCAGGGGCCGCCGTTCCAGCTGACGCCCGGTGCGCTGCTCCGCGCCACCTTGGTGACCTCCGGCACCATGACCAACAGGATCGACCGGCTGGCCGCGGCCGGCCTCGTCCGTCGCGAGCCCGACCCGAGGGACAAGCGGGGTGTCCTGGTCACGCTCACCGACCTGGGCATGGCGCGCGTGGACGCGGCCCTGGCCGACCTGGTGCGCCGTGAGCGGGCGCTGCTGGCCGGCCTGGACGCAGAGGAGCGCCGCCGCCTGGCCGACCTGATGCGCATCTTGCTCGCCCCATTCGATGCCGAGTTACCCCCGCTCGCCTCCGGACGCCTTTAAGGCGCCTCCTTCCCTCCTCGCTCGTTCCTCGCTCGTCAGTCCAGTCGGCGCCGGCGCCCTTTGGCTCGCGGGAGGGGTTACTCGAGGTCGGCGGCGACGGTCAGCCAGCGGTCCTCCAGGTCCGATTTCTCCGCCTGGACGGCGCGCAGCTCCACGCCGAGCGAGGTGAGCTTCTCGTAGTCGGTGGCGTTCGCGGCCAGCAGTTCGGTCAGCTCGCTCTCGCGTGCCGACAGCCGGTCCAGCTGGCGTTCCAGCCGCTGAAGTTCCTTGCGCGCGGTCCGCTCCCCGGCCGCCGATGACCGCGGCGGGCCGGCCGCCGCTGTGACCGGCTGCGGGCCGCCCGAGGATCCTGCGCGGGCGGTGTGGATCCGGTCCAGGTACTCATCGACGCCGCCGCCGAGGAACGAGAGCCGTCCGTCGCCGAGCAGCGCCACGACGTGCTCGGTGACTCGTTCAAGGAAGTACCGGTCGTGGCTGACGACCACCAGCGTGCCCGGCCAGCCGTCGAGCAGGTCCTCGAACTCGGTCAGCGTCTCGATGTCCAGGTCGTTGGTTGGCTCGTCGAGCAGCAGCACGTTGGGCTCGTCCATCAGCAGCCGCAGCATCTGCACTCGGCGCCGCTCGCCGCCCGACAGGTCCCCGACCCTGGTCCACTGGCGTTCGGCGGTAAAGCCGAGCCGCTCGAGCAGCTGCCCGGCGGAAAGCTCGCGGTCCCCCACCCGGATCCGCAGCCGAACCTCCTCGACGGCCTCCCGGACCCGCTGGTCCGGGTCAAGCTCGGCCAGCTCCTGGGACAGGTGCGCCAGCCGCACCGTCTTGCCCCGCACCACCGTGCCCTCGGCCCGGAGCCCGGGCCCGGCCGTTCCGGCCAGCGCGTTGAGCAGCGACGTCTTGCCGCTGCCGTTGACCCCGGCCACGCCAACACGGTCGCCCGGGCCCAGCTGCCAGGTCACGTGCTCGAGCAGCGGGCGCCAGCCGTCACCGGCCGCCGGCACGGACAGCGAGACGTCCCCGAGTTCGAGGACGGTCTTGCCCAGCCGGGCCGTGGCCATCCTGGTCAGCTCAACGCTGTCCCGGGGCGGCGGCTCGGCCGCGATGAGCGCGTTGGCCGCGTCGACCCGGAACTTCGCCTTGGTGGTCCGGGCCCTCGCGCCCCGCTGCAGCCAGGCCAGCTCCTTGCGGGCCAGGTTGCGCCGGCGGCGCTCGGCGGCGTCCTCGGCGCGCTCCCGCTCCGCCTGCGCGAGCACGTAGGCCGAGTAGCCGCCCTCGGCGGAGTACACCTGGCCCCGGTCCAGCTCCCATGTCCGCTCGCAGACCGTGTCGAGCAGCCACCGGTCATGGCTGACCACGACCACCGCGCAGCGCCCGTTCTCGGCCCGGTCGCGCAGGTGCCTGCCCAGCCAGTCGATGGCCTCCAGGTCCAGGTGGTTGGTCGGCTCGTCGAGCAGCAGTACGTCGCGCTCGGCGACCAGCAGCGCGGCGAGCGCGACCCGGCGCCGCTCGCCCCCGGACAGTTGCTCAGCCTGGGCGTCCAGGGCCATGCCTGGCAGCAACTCCGCCACGATCGCCCGGGTCAGGGGGTCGGCCTCCCACGGCGCGGACGTCCCGGCGGCCCGCGGCCAGGAGCCGAACACGATCTGGCCTACCGGGCCGGCAAGCTCGTCGCGCTGCGGCAGGTAGCCGAGCCGCAGGCCCGCCGTCCTGGCCACCCGGCCCTCGTCCGGCGCGGTTGTCCCGGCCAGCAGCGCGAGCAGCGTGGACTTCCCCGCGCCGTTACGGCCCACTACGCCGATCCGGTCCCCGGCCGACACGCCGGCCGAGACGCCGTCGAGCAGCCTGCGATGCGCGTACGCCTTGGCCGCCCTCTCCAGGCTGATCAAGTTCACCGCTGCACGTTCACGATCTGGGCGTTCACGATCCCGCTGGCACCACGGCGGCACCGGGTACCGGCCCGCTGACCCGGGCCACCGAACGGCATACCCCGGCCCCGGACAGCGACACGGCCAGCGCCAGGGCCCGCTCGGCGTTCGACGCGAGGAACGCGCACGTCGGCCCCGAGCCAGCCACCAGCGCGCCGAGCGCGCCGAGTTCGAGGCCCGCGGCCAGGGTCTTGCGCAGCGCGGGGAACAGCGACACGGCGGCCGGCTGCAGGTCGTTGCTCAGCCGCTTGCCCACCAGCGCCGCGTCCCCGCCGCGCAGCGCAGACATGAGCTCCGCATCAAGGCCCGGTCCGGCGGGCTGCGCGCCGCGGGCGGCCCGCAGCCGGTCGAGCGCCTTGTAGACGCCGGGCGTGGGCAGCTGACCGTCGGCGAAGGCCAGCACCCAGTGGTATCGCATGGCCGGGACGAGCGCGGGCGTCAGCTGCTCGCCGCGACCGCGGCCGACCGCGGTCCCGCCGAACATCGCGAAGGCCACGTCGCTGCCCACTGTGGCGCCGACTTGACCAAGCTGCGCCTGGGTGAGGCCGCCGGCCCACAGCTCATTGCACGCGACCAGGGCGGCCGCCGCGTCGGCGCTGCCGCCCGCGAGCCCGGCCGCCACCGGGATCCGCTTGGCGATCGTGACGTGGACGTTCCCGGCGCCGGACCCGCCCGCCTCGCGGCCGCCGGACCCGCCCGCCTCGCGGCCACCGGACAGTACGGCGCGCAGCGCCGCGACCGCTCGCAGCGCGAGATTGTCCTGGCCGTCGGGCACCCTGTCCGCATACTCGCCGGTGACCGTCACCCCGTCGCGTTCGGCCGCCTCGACCGTGACCTCGTCGAACAGCGAGACGGCGTGGAAGACGGTGACCAGGTCGTGGTAGCCATCGGCGCGCGGCGGACCCACCGCGAGCTGGAGGTTGAGTTTTGCGGGCACCCGCACGGTTATGGGGGTCACGATTATGTGATCGTACGCGCCGCGGCCAGCCGGGCGAACTCGGCCACGCCGAGCGACTCTCCGCGTGCGCCCGGATCGATCCCGGCCGCCCGGAGCAGGCGCTCGGCCTCCGCCGCCGATCCGGCCCAGCCCGCCAGCGCCGCGCGCAGCGTCTTGCGCCGCTGGCCGAACGCCGCGTCGATCACCCCGAACACCTCCTCGCGGCCGGCGGGTGTGGCCGGCGGGTCGTGCCGGTAGAGCGCGACCAGCCGCGAGTCCACGTTAGGCACCGGCCAGAACACGGTGCGAGGCACGGTCCCGGCCGGCCGCGCGTCCGCGTACCAGGCCAGCTTGGCCGAGGGCGCCCCGTACACCCGCGCCCCGGGCGCGGCGCAGATCCGGTCGGCCACCTCGGCCTGCACCATCACCAGCGCCCGCCCCAGCGATCCCAGCGCGCCCAGCAGGTGCAGCAGCACCGGCACCGCCACGTTGTACGGCAGGTTGGCGACCAGAACGGACGGCGCCGCGGGCAGGTCAGGCAGGCCGACACGCAGCGCGTCGGCGTGCACCACGACCACCCGTCCGGCCAGGCCAGGGGCCCGCGCCGCGATGGTAGGCGGCAGCTCGCCGGCCAGCACGCGGTCGATCTCGACCGCGATGACAGCGGCCGCGCCCGCCTCGAGCAGGGCAAGCGTGAGCGAGCCGAGCCCGGGACCCACCTCGAGCACCACGTCGTCCGGGCGCAACCTGGCCAGCGTGGCGATCTTCCGCACGGTCCCGGCCTCGACCACGAAATTCTGCCCCAGCCGCTTGGAGGGCCGCAGGCCCAGCCGTCCGGCCAGTTCTCTCACGTCTGCGGGACTGAGCAGCCGCACCTGCGGCTCCGCCGCGGTCACGTCAGGCATTCTGCCAGCCGGCGCGTTGGAACATCGGGCCGGTTGTAAGCGGCCCAATGTTCCATTGGGCCGCTGGGGACGCGGCCGCTCATGGCCTACCAGGGGCCGAAGGTGCGCTCGGCGGTGGCGGTGACCGCGTCGCAGAGGTCCGCCAGGTCCATGCCCTTGACCTCGGCCAGGCAGCGCAGGGTGTTGGCAACCTGGGCGGGCGCGTTGGGCCTGCCGCGGTTCGGCACCGGGGTCAGGAAGGGCGCGTCGGTCTCGGCCAGCAGGAGTTCCGGCGGGACCGCGGCGGCGGCGTCGCGCAGCGGCTGCGCGTTGGTGAACGTCACGTTCCCGGCGAACGACATCACGTAGCCGGCCTCGGCGCACTGCTTGACCATCGCCACGTCGCCGGAGAAACAGTGGAAGACCACCCGGGGCGGCGGGCCCTCCTGCTCCAGGATGCGCAGCACGTCGGCGTGCGCCTCGCGGTCGTGGATCATCAGCGCCTTGCCGGCGCGCTTGGCGATCGCGATGTGCTCGCGGAACCACCGGCGCTGCACGTCGCGGGCGGCGTAGTCGCGGTAGTAGTCCAGGCCGGTCTCCCCGACCGCGACCACGCGCGGCAGCCCGGCCAGTTCCTCGATCACCGCGAGCGCCGAACGAACAGCCGTGGCGGTCTCGTTGGGGTGGACCGCGACGGCCGCGTATATGCCGTCGTGCTCGCGGGCGCAGCGCACGGACCAGCGTGAGGTCTCCACGTCGGTGCCGACGGTGACGACCCGGACGATGCCGGCCGCGCGGGCCTCCGCAAGCACCTCCGAGGAGGGAAGGTCGATCATGTCCAGGTGCGTGTGGGCGTCCAGCGCCGGCCTGGGCAGCGGGGACGGTGGCGAGGGGGCGGTCACCACGGACCGTTCGGCCCCATCACAATCATGAGGCGCCGAGCCTGGCAAGTTCCTCGTCCACCACCTCGGGGCCCAGCTTGGTGAAAAGCGGCACCGGGACGGCCAGCGGCGTGCCCGCGCGGACCGGCTGGGACGCCCAGCGGGCCGCGCCGTCGTAGCGGCCGGTGATGACCGGGTAGGACGGCCCGCCGTCCTCGTCGACCTGCTCGATCGACGGCATGTCCGACCAGGTCCCGGTGCCACCCTGCCCTTGATCATGCAGCATCTGGTGCACCTGCTGGGAGGAGCGCGGCAGGAACGGGGTGAGCAGGGTCTTGGCGTCGTCGACCAGTTGCAGGGCGACGTGCAGCACGGTCCGCATCCGGTCGGGGTCGGCTTCGCGCAGCCGCCACGGCGCCTGCTCGGAGAAGTACTTGTTGGCCTCGGCCACCGTCCGCATCGCCTCGGTGATCGCGAACTTGAACCGCGACCTTTCCAGGTGCTCGCCCACCGTGCCGAACGCCTGCTGGGACCTGGCCAGCACGTCCCGGTCCAGGCCGGTCAGCATGCCGGGCTCGGGGATCGAGCCGATGTTGCGGGCCGCGAAGGAGACCGCGCGGTTGACCAGGTTGCCCCAGGTGGCGACCAGTTCGTCGTTGTTCCGCCTGACGAACTCGCTCCAGGTGAAGTCGGTGTCCTGGTTCTCGGGCCCGGCGATGGCCACGTAGTAGCGCAGCGCATCCACGTCATAACGGGCCAGGAAGTCCCTGACGTAGATCACCACGGCGCGGGACGAGGAGAACTTGCGGCCTTCCATGGTCAGGAACTCGCTCGAGACCACCTCGGTCGGCAGGTTCAGCGTGCCGAGCGGGCCGGGCTGCCCGCCCTTGTTCCCCAGCCCGCTGTAGCCGAGCAGCATGGCCGGCCAGATCTCGGCGTGGAAGACGATGTTGTCCTTGCCCATGAAGTAGTAGGCCTCGGCGTCCTGGTTGTTCCACCAGGCCCGCCAGGCATCGGGGTCGCCGCTGCGCCGCGCCCATTCGACCGAGGCGGACAGGTACCCGATGACCGCGTCGAACCAGACGTAGATCCGCTTGTCCGGCCGGTCACGCCAGCCGTCGAGCGGAACAGGCACGCCCCAGTCAAGGTCCCTGGTGATCGCCCGCGGCTGCAGGTCATCGAGCAGGTTGAGGGAGAACTTCAGGACGTTCGGCCGCCAGTGGCCCGCCTTGGCCTGCAGCCAGCTGCCCAGGACCTCGGCGAACGCGGGCAGGTCGAGGAAGTACTGCTCGGTCTCGATGAAGGCCGGGGTCTCGCCGTTGATCCGGGACCGTGGGTTGATCAGGTCGGCCGGGTCGAGCTGGTTGCCGCAGTTGTCGCACTGGTCGCCGCGCGCGCTGTCGTAGCCGCAGATCGGGCAGGTGCCCTCGATGTAGCGGTCGGGCAGGGTGCGGCCGGTGGACGGCGAGATCGCGCCGAGCGTGGTCCGGGGGAAGATGTAGCCGTTGCGCAGCAGGCCGGTGAAGATCTCCTGGGTGACCGCGTAGTGGTTGCGCGTGGTGGTCCTGGTGAACAGGTCGTAGGTCATGCCCAGGCTGGCCAGGTCCTCCACGATGACCCGGTTGTACCGGTCGGCCAGTTCGCGCGCGCTCACGCCCTCGGCGTCGGCCTGCACCAGGATCGGCGTGCCGTGCTCGTCGGTGCCGCTGACCATCAGCACCCGGTTGCCCGCCATCCGCTGGTACCGGCTGAACATGTCGCAGGGCAGGCCGAAACCGGAGACGTGCCCGATGTGCCTGGGGCCGTTCGAGTACGGCCAGGCCGGAGCCGACAGGATGGTACGCATGGTCCTAAAGCCTAGGGGCAGCGGCCGACTTCTCTTGGTGATTATTAACGGCGTCTGCGGAAGCCTGCGGGTGTCGTTTCGCTGAGGCAGCATTGGGCCGAACGGGCCGTGGTGACGCGCTCACCGGATGGCGCGTGTGCTTGATCCCGAGGATCGACAGGAAGAACGTGCCGAGGATCACCTGGGAGCTGACGATCAGGGCGCTCACCGACGGGATCACCAGGCGCAGCGAGTGCTCGTAGTCCAGGTGGCTGAACTTCTGGCCGTTCCAGTAAAGCAGCGAGAAGATCAGCCCGGCCAGGCCCGCGGCGCCGATCGCGGCCCCGAGCAGCAGCCCGCGTTCAAGGCTTAGCTTCTCCAGCAATCGCTGCACCTTCGGCTCTTCTGGCAAGAACCCCTCCGAGCCGGCGTACACCTGCGTGAACAGCCAGAACAGCACCGCCTGGACGCCGACCACCACCATCGCCGAGGCAGCGACCAGCGTGTCCACGTCGAAGGTCACCGTGCCGATCTTGACCCCGAACGGGTGCGGCACCACGATCGCGCCGATGACCAGGCCCGCGGCCAGCAGCACCAGGCCGGGCAGGAAGAACAGCCAGCGCGGGCTGAACAGCAGCAGGAACCGCAGGTGCCGCCAGCCGTCCCGCCAGGAGCGCAGGTGCGGCGGCCTGCTCCGGCCGTCCTTGGCCAGCGTGGTGGGAACCTCGGTGATGTGCTGGCGGTTCAGGGTCGCCTTCACCACCATCTCGCTGGCGAACTCCATCCCGGTCGCTTGCAGGCCGAGCGCCAGCACGCTGTCCCGGTTGAACCCGCGCAGCCCGCAGTGGAAGTCGCCGATCTTGCTGCGGAAGAACAGGCGGCCGACGAAGCTGAGCACGGGGTTGCCGAGGTAGCGGTGCAGCCGGGGCATGGCGCCGGGGGCGATGCCCCCGGCGAAGCGGTTGCCCATTACCAGGTCCGCGCCCTTGCGCAGTTCCTCGACGAAAGGCATGAGGTTGGTGAAGTCGTAGCTGTCATCGGCGTCGCCCATGATCACGTACTTGCCATGGGCCGCCTCGATGCCCCCCATCAGCGCGTTGCCGTAGCCCTTGTCCCGGACCGGGACCACCCTGGCGCCTGCCTCTTCGGCCAGCCGCTGGCTGCCGTCCGTGCTCCCGTTGTCGGCCACCACGACCTCGCCGCTGATCCCGCTGTCGGCCAGGAACCCGATAGCCTTGCGGACGCACGTCGCCACGGTCTCCGCCTCGTTGAGGCAGGGCATGACCACGGTCAGCTCCACGTCGTTCGTCTCCTTACTTCTTCAGCGGATCCGGTGGCTTGGCGCAGTCCAGGTCGCGCCCCGTACTACCGTAGGCGGGGGACGAAAGCAACCGAGCGGCCGCTTGCTCGTTATAGGGGTTATCAGCCCAGCACAGGAGGGTACGGCTTGAGGGTAATGCCTGAGGCCACGTCTCGTGCGCCATCGGCGCGTGAAGACTGGTCCGTCCATCCTCGTGCGCCGTTCTCGGCGCGCCTCCGGGCGCTCGCCGCCCGCATCTGGTCCGAGCACCGGCTGTTCGTCATCGTGCTCACGCCGGCCGTGCTGCTCCGCGTCGACGCCGAACTTGGGTACAGATGGCAGGCGTGGTTCAATGACTCGTTCGAATACCTGGAATATACCGTCAAATTCGGCCTTGACCCGGTCCGTGTGTCCGGGTACTCCATTTGGCTGAAAATCCTGCAACCTTTCCACAGCTACGCCCTCATAACGATCCTGCAACATCTTATGGGCCTGGCCGTCGGCGTGATGATCTATGCGCTGGCCAGGCACCGCTATCACGTCGCTGCCTGGGCGGCCACACTGGCGGCGGTGCCTGTGCTCTACGACGGGTTCGAGATCGAGCTTGAGCACCTGATCCTTTCCGACGCGCCGTTCCTATTCCTGATCGTGCTGGCGCTGACACTGCTGCTGTGGAACCCGGAAGGCCCGTCGCTGCGCACCAGCGCGGTGATAGGGCTGGTGCTCGGCATCGCCGAGATATTGCGCTCGGTCGCGCTGCCGCTGCTGATCTTCTTCCCCGTGTACATGATCATTAGGCGGTTCGGCTGGAAGAAGGTCGTGGCCTCGATCGCGATGTGCCTGGTACCGATCGTCGCCTACATGGGCCTGTTCGACATGGAGCACGGCCAGTTCGCGATGGAGGACGCCGACGGGGTGTTCTTGTACTCGCGGGTTATGACCTTCGCCGAGTGCTCCAAGATCCACCCGCCCGCCGATGAATTGTGGCTGTGCACCACCGTGCCCCCGGACCAGCGGCCGATCGCGCAGGACTACATCTGGCGGAGCACCCAGGACACGCCGCTTGACCGCTTCACGTCACCTGAGTTCGCCCAGGTGCCCGACGCGCTGGCCGAGAACTTCGCCATCCGGGCGATCATCGCGCAGCCGGTTGACTACGCGCGGGCCGTCTTCGACGACACCTGGCGGGTGTTCAAGTGGAAGCGCGACGTGTTCCCCAACGCGCAGACCTACAACGAGTACCTGTTCCTGCCGAAGGGCCAGCCGATCCCTGACTGGGACAAGGCCAATATCGGCCCGTACCACTCCTACGCCGCCGCGTATGTCGAGGGCAACCCGAACACGCAGGTCGTCGCGCCGTTCTCGACGATCATGATCGACTACCAGAAGTACGTCTGGGTGCCGGGGACGGTGTACGGGCTGATCCTGCTGGTGGGGCTGGGCGGCATCGTGCTGGCCTGGCGGCGGCTCGGCGGCGACGCCCTGTTGCCCTGGGCGATATCGCTGGCGCTGGTCGTCGTCCCGGCCGCGACCGCCGAATTCGACTACCGGTACGTGCTGCCGGCCGTGCCGTTCGCCTGCCTGGCGGCGGTCATGGCGTTCAGCCGGGGTACCGCGGGCGGCAACGTGGTGCGACGGCTAGCCGAGGGGCTACCCCTCCACCGGCGGCGCCAGGTCGTGGCTGCTCCGGCTGCTCCCGCTGGCTCGGCCGCTCCGGCTGCTCCCGCTGGCTCGGCTGCTCCCGGTGGCTCGGCTGCTCCGGCTGGCTCGGCCGCTCCCGCTGCTCCCGTTGTCTCCGGGGCTCCGGCTGTCTCCGCTGCTCAGTGTGCTTCCGCTGCTCCGCGTGCTTCCGCTGCCCCCGGTGCTTCCGGTGCTTCCGGTGCTCCGCGTGCTTCCGCTGCCCCCGGTGCTTCCGGTGCTTCCGCGGCCCCGGGTGCTTCCGCTGCCCCGGCGGCCGGTACCGGCGACGACGAGCGTGATCTCACCGCGGACGGCGTCTGAGCCGGTCCCTTGGGCCCCTTGGGCCCAGTCGGCCAGCTCGGCCAGGCTGCCGCGGACGATCTCCTCGTGGACCTTGGTGAGCTCGCGGCAGACCACCGCCTGCCGGTCCGCGCCGTGCGAGGCCGCGAGCTCGGTCAGCGTGGCCGCGAGACGCCGGCCGGCCTCGAAGTAGACCTGGGTGCGCCGATCTTCGGCCAGTTCGGCGAAACGCCGCTGGCGCTCGCCCGGCCGCCGGGGCGGGAACCCCTCGAAGCTGAACCTGTCGGTCGGCAACCCGGACACGGCCAGCGCGGTCGTCACCGCCGACGGCCCGGGCAGCGCGGTCACCGTGATCCCGGCCGCCGCCGCGGCGGCGACGATCCGGTAGCCGGGATCGCTGATCCCCGGAGTTCCCGCGTCCGTGACCAGCAGCACGTCCTGCCCGGCCGCCAACTCGGCCAGCAGCCCCGGGGTGCGGCGCGTCTCCACTGCGTCGTAATAAGAGACCAGCCGCGCCCGCAGTTCGACGCCGAGGCTGGCCGCGAGCCAGCGTACGCGGCGGGTGTCCTCGGCCGCGATGACGGTGGCCCGGCCCAGCTCGGCCGCCAGCCGGGACGACGCGTCCTCGGCCCGGCCGATCGGAACCGCGGCCAGCGTCAGCACCCCGGGTCGTCCCGCGTCGCGCTCGGCCATGGCGGCATTCTTCACCATGACCTTGTGGCCGGACTCAGCTACCGCCAGTAGGCTGTGCCCGATGATGGGTACCGAGGCTGACGTCGCCGCCGAGCTCCCCCCCGATGAGGCAAGCCGGTTGGCCGTGCTGCGTGCCAGGCTGGCGGCGCCACTGCCCAACGATCGACCGTGGGGATGGCTCGGCCCGCTGCTGGTCACCGCGTTCGGCGGGTGGCTGCGCTTCAACCGGCTGCAGGTGCCGAACGCGCTGATCTTCGACGAGACCTACTACGCCAAGGACGCGTGGAGCATCCTGCAGCACGGGGTCGAGTGGAACTACATCAGCCCTGCCAACAATCCCAACCTCGCCAACCAGCTGATCATCACCGGGCACACCACCGGCCTGTTCGCGAAGTGCAGCGGCGCCCAATGCGGCGAGTACGTGGTGCAGCCTGAGGTGGGCAAGGAGCTCATCGCGGTCGGCGAGTGGCTGTTCGGGCTGAACTCGTTCGGCTGGCGGTTCTCCAGCGCGGTGTTCGGAACGCTGGCCATCCTGCTGGTGTGTCGCATCGCCCGCCGGATGACCCGCTCCACGCTGCTCGGCTGCGTGGCCGGGCTGCTGATGTCGCTGGACGGCCTGGAGTTCGTGCTGTCGCGGACCGGCATCCTCGACATCTTCCTGATGTTCTTCATCCTGGCCGCGTTCGGCTGCATGGTCATAGACCGTGACGTGTCCCGGGCCCGGCTGGCCGAGGCGGTCGCGCGCCTCGGCGCCTCGGGGTCTTCTGGTTCCGGCCCGCGGCTCGGCCTGCGTAAGTGGCAGGTGGCCTGCGGGATCCTGCTCGGCCTCGCGGTCGGCACCAAGTGGATCGCGGCCTGGTACATCGTCGCGTTCGTCTGCCTCGGCATCGCCTGGGACATCGGCGCCCGCCGGGCCGCGGGCCTGCGGTATTACGTCAAGGGCGCATTCAGGGACGCCGTCTGGATGCCGCTGACGTTTATCGTGATCCCGCTGGTCGTCTACATCGCGACGTGGAGCAACTGGCTGCTGACCAGCACCGGCTACGACCGGAACTACGCCCACCAGCACGGCGTGAACATCCCTGTGATCTCGGCCCTGTACTCGCTGTACGAGTACCACCGGGCGGCCATCGGCTTCGGCCTTGGCCTGAGCCAACCGCATCCATACCAGTCGCAGCCCTGGGACTGGCTGCTGATCACCCGGCCGGTCGCGTTCTTCTACGAGTCCTATTCAGTGCCGGTCGCCGGGGCGCAGCACTACTGCCCAGCTAGCGGCTGCACCGGCACCTGGTGGTCGCAGGAGGTCCTGGCCATCGGGACCCCGCTGATCTGGTGGAGCGCCATCCTGGCCCTGGTGTTCTGCCTGGGCTGGTGGCTGCTGCACCGGGACTGGCGGGCCGGCGCGGTGCTGCTCGGCGTCGTGGCGGGCTGGGGGCCCTGGTGGCCGCTGGTGACCCGGACCAAGTTCTACTACTACGCGCTCGAGTTCGAGCCGTTCCTCATCTTGTCCATCGTGCTGTGCCTGGGCCTCATCCTCGGCCCGGCCACGGCCAGCCCGCGCCGCCGCGCGATCGGCGCGGGGATCGTCGGCGCCTACCTGCTTGGCGCGTTGCTGATGTTCTGGTACTTCTACCCGATCATGGCAGGCAAGGTCATCCTCTACCAGGACTGGCTGAGCCACATGTGGTACCGGATAGGCAAAGGCTGGATCTGAGCTTTCAGCTGGCTCTCAGCTTCCCTCCAGCCTGCTCCCCGGCCCCGGGAGGAACCTGGTTGTTACGGGGACTTTAACTTGTCGGCTACGGGAGACGTGATTCACGTAACACGGGGTACGTTTCGGGTACGTTTCGGGGTCTCCAATACGTCTATATACAGTGAGATGACTACAACCGGGGTGAACCATGAGCCAAGCCGCACATTCCACTGAGGATCACGCCAGGTTCGAGCGCGACGTCGTTCCGCAGCTTGGCCAGCTGTACCCGGCGGCGCTCCGGATGACCAGGAACCCCACCGACGCCGAGGACCTGGTCCAGGAGACGTCGGCCAAGGCCTATGCGGCGTTCGGCCAGTTCACGCCCGGCACCAACCTACGCGCGTGGCTGAACAGGATCCTGACCACAACGTTCATCAACGTGTACCGCAAGCGGCGCCGGGAACCACAGCAGGCGCTCGGCGGAGACCTGGCCGAATGGCAGATGTCCGCCGACCGGCTCGCGCCGCCGGTGCCGTCGGCCGAGACCGAGGCGCTCGACCGGACCACCGACTCGGACCTGCTGCGGGCCCTGCGCGACCTGCCTGGCGAGTTCCGCACCGCGGTTTACCTGGCCGATATCGAGGGCTACGCCTACCGGGAGATCGCCGAGATCATGGGCACGCCGGTCGGGACGGTCATGTCGCGGCTGCACCGCGGCCGCCGCAAGATCCGCGAGCAGTTGCTGTCCGGGGGCTTTGGCCCCATGGGCCCCGTGGACGCGGCCCCCGCTGAAGGCGCCTGAGGGTTACTCGTAGCGCCCTACTCGTAGCGCCCTACTCGTAGCGCAGGGCGCGCCCGGGGTCGATTCGCACCGCCCGGCGCAGGGTCGGGCGCACGACGATCAGCGTGACGAAGACGACCGCGACGAGCGCGACCGGTACGCTCCAGACCGGGAACACCTTCACCGCGGTGATACCGAACTCATGCTCCACGAACGCCACCAGCCCAAGGAACAGGAAATACCCGAGAACTGACCCCACGGCCCACCCGGCCGCCGCCATCACAACGGCCTCCGCGTTGAACACGCGGCGGATCTGCCTGGCACCGGCGCCGAGACAGCGCAAGATCCCGACCTCCCTGGTGCGTTCTATCAGGGCCAGCGTCAGCGTGCCCACCAGCCCGATCAGGGCGATGCCGACCACGAGCAGGCCGAGCGCCTCGAGCAGGGCAACGATCGAGTTGTTGGTACTCGCGTTCTGCGCCGCCTGGACGTAGGTCTCCAGGATGGTCGCGGGGTACCCGGCCTGGCCGAGGCGTGTCTGCACCAAGGCCGAAACCCGGTTAATGAACTGGTGATTCGTGCTCGTGGTGGTGAGCCAGAGCGCGTTGACCGCATCCACCGAGTTCGTCAGGCGCTGGAACTGCGTCAGCGGAAAGAAAACGCTGTCGCCGTTGTTCAAGGTCACGGTGTCGACACCGACGACCGTCACCGCAGCCGGGCCGGTCGGCCCCTCCACGGTAAGCCGCTGCCCGACGTGCGCCCCGACGGCGCGGGCCACCGCCGACCCGAGCACGGCCACCGGGGCCGATGCGGCAGTGTCGGCCGTGTTGAACCACCGGCCCGAGCTCAGGTGGTAGCGGTACAGCGTGCTCGGCCCGAGCCCGTAGGCCATGTACTGCTGGCCCCGAAGTTGGACCTCGTTCTCGATCAGCGGCTCGACCCGCGCGACTCCCGGCGTCGAGTCGGCAATGCGGACGGCTCGTCCGCCGAACGCCGGGGCGCCGTCACCGGCGTCGACCTCGATCTGGAACCGCTGCGCGCTGTAGACCGCGGCGGTTGACGCCGCCACCGTCTCGCCCACGGCGAAGAGCCCGACCGCCAGCGCGACTGCGACCGTCACCTGTGCGATCGTGGCCGCCGTGCGGCGCTTGCGTCGCAGCGTGTTGCGCACCCCCATGCGCGTCGGGCCCGAGAGTAGCGGGGCGCCGGCCAGGATCCGGTCCAGCCGTCCCGTTCCGTAGTCCAGCGACGTGCGGTTGTCGAGCACGTCGGCCACCGGACGGCGCACGGCCCTCCGCAGCGCGGGGATACAGGTCAGCGCGGCCAGGATGGGTCCGGCTAGCACGCTGACCACAACCACCGGCGCCGAGACGGCAAAGCCGGCCTGGACGCTGAAGATCTGTGCTGCCAGGTGGCGCGTCAGCAGATAGGCCACGAGCAGGCCGAGTGCCGTTCCGGCGATGGCGCCGGCCGCGCCGAGGCCGGACGCCGTGCGCAGGATAACGCCAGCGATCTGGCGCCTGCGCCCGCCGAGGGCTCGCAGGATGGCGATCTCGTTGCCCTGCTCGACGACCATCGTGTTCATGGTGTTGGCGATCAGGAACAGCGCGCACAGCACGGCCATCACCGTGATGATTCCGAACAGCCCGATGAGCTGGCCGAAAGTGGACTGGCCCGGCCAGGAACCCGTGGCGCGCGTGATCGGTAGCCCCGCGAAGGGCGACGCTCCGGTCTGGCCGGTCAGATAGTGCCTGATGGCCGCGACCGCCGCCGTCTGGGCCGCCGGATCGTTGTCGTGCAGCTGGAAGGCCAGGTAGTTGTAACCGGACACGCCGGCCAGGGCCCGAACCGTGGCCACGGTGCCGTAGAAGACGGCGCTGTTCCCGCCGTTGGCATTTGGCGAGGTGGCCAGGCTGCGACCGGTCCCGCTCACCCGGACCTGTTTCATCGCGCCGGCCGCGGCGCGGATCGCGACCCGCCCGCCGATGGGCACGCCGAACCCGACGGCGCTCGCGTTCCCCCCGTCGGTCAGGACCTCGTTATCGTCCGGGAGCCGTCCGCCCGTGACGTCCACGACGTCGACGGTCTGGCGGCTCACGTTCAGTCCCCACACGACCCCGTTCTGGCGGATCCCGGTGCTGGCGTTGACCGCCACGGTGGAGTACTCGACGGCCGGCTCGAAGGCGGCCACGTTGGGCAGGCTGCCCAGCGCGGCGAGCTGCCGGGAGCTCAGGTCGAGATCTCGAGTCGCCACGGCCACGTCGTACAGGCGGGCTTGCCGCACTTGGCCCTGCATGGTCGCGTTGAGCAGGCCCGGCACCGCGACGATGGCGAAGCTGGCGATGGCAAGGGCGAGGGTGCCCACCACGAGCAGGCTCCGGCCCGGGTAGCGCCGCAGATCGCCCCTTGCCTTCCGGCCCAGCGCGCTCATCTGAGCTGCTCCACCCGGCTCGTGTCGGACACGATGCGGCCGTCGCGCACGGTGACAAGGCGCGGTGCCAGCGCGGCCAGGGCCTGGTCGTGGGTCACGAAGATCACGGTCGTTCCGGCCGCGTTGAGATCCGCTATGAGCCCGAACATCTCCCGGGCGGTCTGGCTGTCAAGGTTCCCGGTCGGCTCATCGCCGATGAGGATCCGCGGTCCGTTTGCCATGGCCCTGGCCAGGGCTACCCGCTGCTGCTCCCCACCGGACAGCTCGACCGGAAGGCGCCCGCCGCGTTTGGCCAGTCCCACGGCGGACAGCAGGGTGCGGGCCTGCGCGCCCCTGGCCCTCCGCGACCCATGGCCGGCCAGCTCCATCGGGAGGATCGTGTTCTGAAGCGCGGACAGAGTGGGGAGGAGCTGGAAGAACTGGAACACCATGCCGATGTTCGCCCGTCGCCAGACGGCCAGGTCCTCCTGCCCCATGCGATCGAGCCTGGTGCCGTTCACGGTCACCGTGCCGGCCGACGGGCGGTCGATGCCCGCGATGAGGTTGATGATGGTCGTCTTGCCGCTGCCGGACGGGCCGGCGATCGCCACCATCTCTCCCGCCTCGACCTGGAGGTCGATGCCCTGCAACGCGCGGAATGGGACCCGCCCCGTGTGGTACGTCTTCTCGACGCCGGCCAGGACGACGATCGGTGTCTCGGTCATACCCACTCCTCACTCAAAAGGCTCTCTGGCCCAGCAGGCGGACCCGTTTCATCGATCAGCCGACCGTCGCGCAGGTAGACGATGCGGTCGGCCCAGGCCGCGTGACGGGCGTCGTGGGTCACAAGGACGACGGCGCAGCCGTCGTCGCTCCGGGCCCGGAGCATTCCCATCACCGACTCCCCGGTCAGGGAATCGAGCGCGCCGGTGGGCTCGTCGGCCAGAATCAGCGACCGGCCTCCGACCACCGCGCGGGCGACGGCGACTCGCTGTTGCTGCCCGCCCGACATCTGCGCGGGCAACCGGTTGGCGACTTCGTCTAGGTTGAGCGAACGCAGCAGCGCCCGTGCGGCCGCCATGGCCGAGCGCGGCCGCACGCCGTCGAGTTCGAGCGGGAGCGAAACGTTCTCGGCCGCGGTCAGTGCCGCCAGGAGGTTGACGTCCTGGAACACGAACCCCACCTGCCGGCGCAGGATTCGCGACAGATCGGACTCGCCCAGCGTGCCCAGCTCACTGCCGGACAGCACGACGCGACCAGAGGTAGGCCGGGCCAGGCCGCCGGCCAGCCGCAACAGGGTCGATTTGCCCGATCCGCTCGGGCCCATGACGGCGAGCATCTGGCCGCCCTCCACGGTCAGGGACACGTCGTGGAGCGCCACTACCTGGCGCGGCGGTGATCCGTATCGGTACCCGACCCGCTCTACGGACAAGACCGACATCACGATGCCCCCTCCACATCACGGACCGTATCGGCGTCCTCGGCCAGGGCGTCCTCGGCCAGAGCGTCCTCGGCCAGAGCGTCCTCGGCCAGAGCGTCCTCGGCCAGGGCGCCCTCGCGAGCAGCGTCCCGGCGGGCGGCGTCCTCGAGGGCCGCGTCCTGCCGGACCGCGTCCCGCCGGACCGCGTCCTGCCGGACCGCGTCCCTCTGGGCCGCGTCCTCGGGGGCTGGCCGGGGCTGCGAGCGCGCCCGCGCCAGCCGCGCCTCGCAGAGCTCGAGCCACCGCACCTCGGCCTCGGCCTGGAAGATGAGAGCGTCGAGCATCATTAGCCAGGCCAGGTCGCTGTCCGCCTCGGCTTTGGCCTTGAGCCTGGTGAATTCCTGGAGGGACCCCATCGTGGCCACGA
>Ga0335075_10001116_pt1 | contig 44807 bp, 33 predicted proteins | sample Lox_Sample_24_FD_206723 | JGI IMG/M metagenome (GOLD analysis project Ga0335075, IMG submission 206723) | Soil microbial communities from Loxahatchee National Wildlife Refuge, Florida, United States - Lox_Sample_2.4 | ecosystem: Environmental > Terrestrial > Soil > Wetlands | place: USA... | reverse complement strand
CTCAGGCACCTGCCAAGGTCAGCGCTGACTCCCAGATGGCTCACCCCCGACGCGGCAAGAGAGGCGGCCACCCGCCGTGCCCTGGCGAGCGCGTCGTCGAGGTAAACGACCTCCCCGCTATAGCGAGTCCTCTCATACAGCGAACGGACAATCGCCATCTCAGCGTCAAGCTGATCCGCGGCCATCCCCGCACCACCCGTCCGCTTTCCCTCGCCCGCAGTCGGCATCACTCGGCCGGGAGCATGTCAAACGTGACCCTCCTGCGCATGTCCATGCTGGAGCCCGAGGCGCCGAACATCCCGACGTGATGAGCAACGCCGAGGTGAAGCATCAGCCCGGAGTACGCCCCGCCCTCACCAGGCCACTTCATAGTCGGGAAAGAATTACACCGGCCGCACCGGAAGATGTATTCACCTTGCGCTTGTGCCCGCCGATCCTCCGGAAGCCAGGCTGGCTCAGCCTGGCTTATCTTCGCAATGTGCGTGTACTCATGCGGACGGCCCTCGTCAGGCGTATAGACGACGTCACACGCATCGCATGCAACCGTTTTCGGCTTCTTGTTCCCGAAAATCCCCATTACTGCTCACCATCTGCACCACGGGCGCCCAGTCAGTAGTCAGAGCATCCCGGCCGCCTCGTACTCTACTGCCGGGCCTTGCTGCTCCCTGCAGATACGACGCATGAGGGTCTGGCTTGGATTACACGGTACGAACTGATACCGATCGCCCAAGCGGCGTCAACCTCCCACCGGCCACCATGGACACATGGCTTGACCGCAGCCGCGTTTCTGCGGCTATACGGCAATGCGTCACAGCAGCCTCGGCATCACCGTTCGCGCCCGCCACCAGAACTACGCCAGGCAGTCGAACCCGACTATGGTGAACGGGCTAACCCTGACTGCCCTCGTCCTTCAAAGCCGAGGCGATGAAGTCCGCGACAACAGCGACATCGATACTGCCATCCACCTTCAGGTGCACCTGCCGGCCACCCGACCGCGCGCTCAGTTCAATCGAATCCCCGGACCGCTGGCACCTGCCGCGCACCCAGGCAGCAAAAGCCCGGATGGCATCCGGCGCCTGAAGCAACGAGACAAGCGTCGCCGCGTCCGTGCCGACCGCCACGAGCACGTCAAGGGCAGTACCACGGAAAACCGGAACCGGGAACGCCAGCCCCCTGCCCTCGAGCTCACTCACAGCATCGATAGGAACCGCCACGATCATGACTTGGGCTTCAGGCACACTCAACCTGCCACTTCGGTCGGCAACAACTGGCGCTATCAGAGCCATCAGCCCAGTATGTCCGTGCCACCCGGCTCTGGGAAGCCGATCGCGGGAAGGCCGAACGCAGCCAACAAGCCCTGTCTCGCCTTCCTTGACCTCAAAAGAACTCCTGTATCCAATGTCTCACGCAAGTTTGACGGAGGGGGGCAAGTGAGACGATCAGACTGGTTGCACAGCCGAGATGTCGTCTCTGCTGACCGCTTTTTCCCAGAGTCCATGCCAGCTACAAGTTCTGCCTGCTCACCCTGGTTGGGAAGGCGCTGCGGGTTCCCGAGGCCCGGTACGGCTTCTTCCTGCTGGACCCGGCGGAACTGGATGACCCCGAGACGGTATTCACGCTCAGCCCAGCGGAGATCGAGGCCATCAACCCGAACTCAAAAACGCTGCCGATCTTCCGCCGCCGCCGCGACGCGGCCCTGACCTCGGAGAATTACCAGCGCATCCCGGTCCTCTGGAACGAGTACGAGGTCGATGGCAACCCGTGGGGGATTCACTTTAAGTACCTTTTCAATATTACCGATGACGATGGGATGTTCTGCAAGAGGGAGCAGCTGGAGGCTACAGGATGGAAGCTGCGAGGAAACGTCTTTTTTAGAGGGGATGATCGCCATCTCCCTCTTTATGGGGGAAGATGGTGCATCATTACGACCACCGGTGGGCGTCATTCAAGGAGAATAGCGATGAATTCGAGAACATTGCTGCTGGAGGTGCTTGCGGTAAGGAATCCGCATCGACCTTTGCAATGCCGAGACGGTGGGCTGCAGCGAAGGGAAAGGTGTCGGCCCGCAGAGGAGCGCGAGATGTCGAACTCGCTGGCGTAGCCGACAGGCTAGCTGCACAGGGGTGGGATCGAGAATGGGTGTGCGGTTGGCGAGACGTCGCTCGTGTGACCGATGAACGTACGGCCATTGTGGGGTTCATTCCGGCCACGGCCGTCAGCGACAAGTTTCCATTGATGTTTCCCCAAGTCTCGGCCCATCTCGCTGCTGGACTAGTGGCGGCTCAGGCGTCTCTAGTGTTTGACTTCACGAGTCGGCAAAAGGTCGGGAGCGCCAACATGGCGATGTTCATGTGGAAGCAGCTCCCCGTCCCGACACCCGCGATGCTCGAACCGCACCTGCCCTTCATCCTGCTCCGCGTCCTGGAACTCGTCTACACCGCCTGGGACATGGAGCCGCTGGCCCGAGACCTAGGCGATGAGGGCACGCCGTTCCGCTGGGACGAGGAGCGGCGGGCGCTGCTCCGTGCCGAGCTGGACGCGTTCTTCTTCCGGATGTACGGCATCGACGACCCGGCCGACGTGGAGTACATCCTGGACACCTTCGCGACCGAGACCGGTGGCCTCAGGCACCACGAGATCGCGAAGTACGGTGAGTACCGAACCAGGCGCCTGGTCTTGGACGCCCACGCCCGGATGGACACCCCCACCCCGGCGGGCATTCGCTACGCCACCCCCCTCACCCCGCCCCCCGGCCAAGGACCCCGCCACCCCGCCCAGAGCAAGGTCTCGGAGTAGCGACACCCACCCGGCATTACCGGCGGAACCGGGGCGGAGTCCATCCCTTGCGGCGACGTTGCCGCCGTCGCCCAGACACCGCTCCTCCGTCGCTCGTGGTCTGCTTTTGCACTGACACGGTCGGCCTCGCCGCCGCACTGTGTCTCACCTGTATACGGGCACCTGTCGGCCGTGTGGTTCCGCGCGGAAGTTCAGGTGCCGTTTCAGGCTGGCCACGTGGCAGGCGGTACAGGCCGACCGTACGATGCCGGTGCGCCGGTCAGTGCCGAAGTAAGGCCGGCGTGTGCTTCCTCGCGTACGGCGTCCAGCGCGCTGGTGGCGAGCGCGGAGATGTGGGCCCAGGCATGGCGGCGCAGAGGCGGGCTCATCGCGCTCGAACGCGCCCCCGTGTCACCTGTGACGCAAGTCGCCAACATCCCGAGGCTTCGAACAAACCCAAAAGATATGACACCGTTTACAGTAAAGCACGCGTTTCAGTAATCGGCTAGACACTGGAGCTTGACACTTAAGCGCCATCAGGGAACTACTCTTAGAACTGGCCTTTGATCGTTTCGGCTAAGCAACGTCCGGACACGATCGTTGTACCACGCCAATTCATCTGCCAGAGCTGGAAGGGTTAGACCGTTGTCTTCCGCTAGATCAAAAGCGTTCGACAAGAGCGCAGGCATTTCCCCAGGGTAGCTCGTGGTGGGTTCGTTACGCAGCGTGCCGTTAGCCTGAAGAATACTAAGACGCTGATACCCGCGACTTGCAGCTGAGTCAGAGATATGGCCTAGCTCACGGCACCGATAAAGCAAGGATTTGACGGAAACACCCCAGTCCCGCTGGAGCTCGATGAGGGCCGTGAAGTCAACGCGCGGCGGCAGTTCGGCACTGATGGATTCCTCAGGGGTTAGAAATTCGGCAGCGAATGAATTGGCCTCTCGCTCTTGTTGATAGTCACCAGGAGCCGTCTCTCCATGCATGATTAGGTGACCCAACTCGTGCGCAGCAGTGAAGCGATGCCTGTAGACGTCCTTTGCTCGATCCGGCGTCATCACGACCACCGGTCGGGGCAGACGTGACGTGCTGAAAGCATCGACTCGCGCGATCTCCTCGTCATCGAACGGGACCATAGCGGTGACCACCCCGCGAGACTCCATGGTTCGCACCAGGTGCCGAACCGGGCCAATGCCAAGCCCCCACAATTCGCGGACGTAGCGTGCGGCGGACTTGGGGTCCTGGGGAACGTCCGCGGACGGGGCGCTCTCGCCGCCCGAGAAACCGGGCACCTCCACGAACGGCAAGCGGACCCATTTCTCAATCGCATATGTCAGTTCCCAGAGTTGCTCCACAAAAGCCACGGCCTTTGCCCGCTGAAAAGCGCGGGTATTCCGCAGACTCCGAAAATGGGCCGTGGAGGCATCCAGTCGCGCGTGCGGCCTTCCAGGAAGGAAGAATGCGGGCGGCACATTGAGGGTCTCCGCAAGGGCAGGGATCAGTTCCGGCCGAGGACGCATGCCCGCCTCGTACTGACCGACCGCCGCTGCAGTTACATGGATAGCGTCAGCTACTTCTTTCTTAGTCAAGCTCGCGAGGTAGCGCGCCTGAGTCAACCTGGCTGGGTCGAAATCACGCGCGATAGCGCCCGGCGACGGCGTTCTTCCTGTAGTCCCGCTGATGCTGAATAGCTCAAGCGGAACGTCTTTATTCTTCTTCATGGCTGCTGGTCATGGGCTTCACCGGTTCGGCTTCAGGGGAGGAGGGCTGGCGGGTCACATTGATGCCGAGGTTGATCCTAGGCATCTCTCCGCCGTCGAACGCACTGACTCCGACGTCACGGCGGCGCTTACGAACCGGCTTGGCGACCTTAACCACGACCGGCACTTCCTCGCCGTCGCGAAACGAGAGCTCGCCGCTGCGGGCGTCGAGTTCGGCGTCGCCCCAGTAGATGTCGACGAGGCCGGTCTTGTAGTCGCAGACGTAGCTGATGCTCGCCAGCCGGGCGCTGGGGCCAAGTCGGGTCATGAGCGTGCGGAGATCCCTCACGGATTCCTGCGCGGCCTGCTCAGGCCAAAGCCCGTCTTGGATGGGTTCGGGCCCGAGGACCGAATACATCTGTCGGCGAAGCTTGGATACGGGCTTACGGACCCGTCCTTCCTTCGCCTTGGAGGACTTGAGGTTCGCGGAACGCACGGGGTACAGGACGTAGCTGTCGAAGACGGCCAAAGAATAGTTATCGAGAGGCACGATACGAACGCGGTCACCGAACTTCTTCACCATCCGGTCCTCCAGCTCCTGAAACTGGAGCGTCCAGAGGCTTGACCCGAACGGATACTTCTTCCTGGCCCGGCTTGACGACTGGGCGTTCTGCGACTGCGTGGAGGCCGCAGTGAGCGACTTCCTGATCACCTCGCGCAGGGCGTCCGCGTCACTGCCGAACGCGCGGTCGGCCCAGAGGTGATTCGAGTCGATGCTCACTTGATGTGGCTCCTTGTGTCTGCGGCCCTCCCCCGGACCATCCGGCTTTAGCCTAGCGCACGAGATGCCCGCTCACGGTTGTTCGACACGCCGGCATGTCCCGCTCACGGGTATCGCCCTTGTAGTGGCGAGGACTCCTGGGCTGGGTCGCGACGTCCGCGGGGGGGTGATTGGATTGGCACGGGCGACGGTGACGGATGCAGTGGGGTCTCCGCCCGGTGTGATGGGCGCCACGTGGGCGCGACCGCCGCAGGGACCAGGAACCATGCCGATCGGGGCGGTCGGCCCGGCTGTGGCCTTCGTCGCCCGGCTTTCCCCGACACGCCGCTACCCGGCACGCTGCGTCCGTCCCGGCGGAACCCTGAAGCGCGTACACACGGAAGTGCCCAGCGGAGTCGCCGCTTCGAACGCCGACGGCATCCGGCTGCCACCGCCCAGGAACACCCTGCTGTCCCGCACGCCCCGACAGGTATCCGATCTGCCGGAGGTGTCGGCGCCACCCACGCATCGGTCACACGTGCGCTGGCTACCAGCAGGTATCACCGAGCGTGAGGGCATCGGCATAGGGACTCCGGGCACGCTCCCGGCGCCCGTCGTGAAGGTCTAGACCATTGGTCTAGCGATCCCGGGGCGACGTCGGCCGGACGCAACTGGGCGAATCCGAGGAGCGTGCCGCCGCATCGGGCACGGCACGGGCCGTTTTTGACAAGCCCCGGAATGCTGGATCCGTGCCCGCGAGCAAACATAGAGCAAACGTGGGGACAAAACGGACATCAAAAGAACAACCTCGGGCGATAAAAACCCAGGTCAGTACGGGTGCGCCGCCAGGGACTTGAACCCCGAACCCGCGGATTAAGAGTCCGCTGCTATGTTTGGTTATTCTCCTTGAGCTGCTGTTTAACAATGCTAGCACGTGCCGGGAGCTGCCATTTTGTCCGGTCGCCCGCATCCGCGCCGCGCTGCGGATACCGGGTTGTGCCGGACCGTACCGGGGCATCCGAGCAAACATGGAGCAAACATCGGCGGGCATAGGTCTAGACCACCATGGTCGAGGGCTTCTGGGTGATCGGCCGACAAGGAGTTCGGCGATCACCAGTAATGGTATAGGTCAGGGCGTCGAGATCATGCGCCAGCCGTAAGCGGGCACGGTAACCGCGGCCGACACGGTTCGTGATCCCCACTGGTGGGGCCTCTGGCACTACCTGATCGGCGGTCGGCACAGGATGCATGGTCGCAGTGGCAGGAGCGGTCGGCCGCCGCTACCTCTAGTTACGAGTAGCCGCGTATCCGTTGCAGTCTCTCGTTGCGTGCTGCCTGATCGCGCTGCTGCGTGAACAGTTCTACGCCTGCGGTGCCGACTGCTTTCACGTTCGGGTCGTCGTCCTGGAGCATGGCGGTGAACGCGTCGATGGTGGACTGGTACCAGGACGAAAGGTTGCCCGAGTACAGGCCGTAGAGCCGGAGGCTCGCGATACGGGCGGGGTCAACGCCCCTCGGGACGAGGAGCTTGGCGAGTCCCTCGATTGGCGCGTCCGGCTGCGCACCGTCATAGCAGGCCAGCACCTCGTCCGGCGAGACGTCACCCGTATCGAGCAGTTGCGCGATCCATTGCGTGTCGGATCCGACCAGCTGTGGCCGAAGCAGCCACCGGATGACGGGCTGGTGCTGAAAGTAACGCCATAGCTGCAGCTTGGACGCGTTGGGCAGTTCCCGGATCACGTCCCAGCATTCATGCGGCAGGCTCTCATAGGCGTGGTCTTGCCCGGTCTCGTCCAGTGTCCGGATGATGACGCGCGTCAGGGTCTCTGGATAGCGGGCGGCAAGGTATTTGAACAACTCGGCCATGTCGTGGCCTGGGCAGCCTGGTATGCGGGCCGGGCGCAGGGCGCCGAGGGCACCGAGCCATGCCGGCTCGAGTTTGCCGGGGTCCCAGTCCTGGCGGTCGTGCTGGCCGTTGAAGATCGATGCGGCGGCAACGGCGGCGAATGCCGGGTCTGCCCGGGTCAGCAGTGCCTTTAGCCGCTCGGGTGCTATGGCGCCGCGGGCGGTGAGCTTGCTCAGGAGCAGGTAGTCATCAGTCCCGAGGGCGTCCGCCGCCAGTCCGGTCACCATGGTGGCGGGCGGCTCGCTGCCGAGCAGGTTTTCCGTGATCTCGTCCCGGCTGGCCGACGCGGCTAGCAGAGTGCGTGTGTCGGCGGCTGAAAGGTTCCCTTCCCGCGCCAGGCGTTCCGCGAAGACGCAGCCTTCCGGCATGAAGCCGCGACGGATGGAGGCGTGCAGCCACGGCAGCGGGTCGTCGGCTACTTCAGCGAGCCTAGCCGCGGCTATCCAGGTGCGGTTCGGCCAGGAATGCGGGAGGTAGGCCAGCTCCGCTTTCAGATTGGCCAGAAGCGTGATGACGTCGTCCGGGTCGTCCCCGGCCCGGGTATCAGCTGCTGAGCGGATTGCCCCGGTCAGGGCCTTTTCGGCTTCCAGCCAGTTCCCGCCGGAGGCTTCGATGTCGGAGAAGAAGACTTCGAGGTCCGGGGGAAGCCGGATCGTGACGTCGACGCTGTAGCGCTTCACGGCGGACCGGAGCCGCGCGAGCGTGCCGGGAGACAGGTCGTCGCGCCCGGCCAGCGCCTCGGCGAGCGCTTCCCCGGCCTCCCTGGCTGCGCGGATGCCATCCTGGGGATGGTCCTGGCCGAAGGGGCGGTCGTAGCCGCCGCCGATGCGCAGCCATTCTGCTGCCGCGTCTACGGCTGCGACGGCCAGAACAGGGCGCTGACGGTTCAGCAGTAGTTCAAGCTGAGGCCATATCTCCTGGGATATGCGGCGGATTTCGTCGGCCGGAACGATGGTGTCGATAATGTGCAGCTCGTCGGGCCTGCCAGGGTTAGACACCGTGGACCGCAGTGCCAGGGACAAGACGATCTGCATTACCGCCGCCACGACTTGCAGCCGGGCAGGATCGGCCGGAGCCTGCGCCAGCCATGAACTGGCGTGGCGGGCGATCTGCTGCCGGATGGCTGCCTGCCGGGGTACCTCGGGGTGAAAGTGACGAACGAGTTGCTCCAGTTCGCGCAGCGGGTCGCCCCGGCGCGGGTGACTGGGCTGGCGCGCGGCCAGGGCCGCATCGAGGAGAAGGTCGACTGCGGCGTCGAGCTGATATAGCCAGGCGCCCCGGCTGGCTATCCCGACGATTCCCTCGGCGTCCAGCGGGGCGTCGGCGCCGCTGGCGAGCTGGCCGAAGGCTTGCCTTGCGATGCGCGTAACGTGTTCTGCCGCCCCCCGGTCTAGGCGCGTGAACTCCAGGCACAGGCTCGTTTTGAGCTGGGAGAGAGTCTCACCGTTGTCTATCGCCTGGTCAAGGAGTTCCCGGGCCAGAGGCCGGGCGTTCACGGCACCGTGCACTGCCGCGGTGATGACCGTCCTCGCCAGCGGGGTCACGTGTCCGGGCCACTGGTCGGCCAGGCCACGCAGGTCGAGTCCCGGTGCCGGCGCGGAGAATGCCTGCTCGGCCACGAGGGCGTCGGCGAACATGGGCGGACGCACATAGTAGGTGCGTGATCCGTCCGGGGACCTGCCTAGGTCGATCAGCCCGCTGCGGGCCGCCCCGGTCAGCAAGCGGGCGACATCTGCTCGCGGCACCTGCAGCTCCCTGCCCAGTTTCCCGAGATCGCCCTCCGCGACCCACCCTAGGGCGCTTATGGCGGCCAGCACATCGACAGCGTTCGCTAGTCCTGCGCGGCGCAGGTACCGTCCTACCTCGCCGAGCAGCGCCTTCCCGCTGATCACCGACTGCGGGTCGTTCTTGCGCAGCAGCAGGTCCGCGAGTGTAATGGCCCAGGCCGGCCGCCCCTCCGCCTGGTTGAGGATCTCTCTGCGGGCGAGCTGCCCGTTAATGCCCATCGCCTGGATCAAGGCGTCGAGCGGCTCGCGTTCCATGAGGTCCAGCTCATGAACCCGCGCCGACGGGAGCAGGTCACGCAGGGAATCGGTATCCGGGGGCCAGCAGACAGCTATCAGGCGGTAGCTGAACAGCTCCGGCTCGGCGCGCCGAAGCCAGAGCAGCCGGCTTATCAGTGTTTCCGCCCCGGCGGCGTCATCGACGATTACCAGCTGCGGCTGCACCCAGCGCAGGTCATCGGCGATGCTCTCCGGGGAAGCGTCCTTATCGACGAATGCGGCTTCAGTCAGCTCACTGAGCAGGCGCGACTTCCCGGCTCCAGGGGGACCGGAAAGTATCAGGTCGCCGGGGCCTGCGACCGCGCCCAGGTCCTCGTCCCGTGCGGTGAACGGCAGGAACGCCCACGGGCTCTCCGCGAGACCGGGTGCCACCGGTGACAGCGTGACCGGGGACGACGGGAGCCCGAGCAGAGCGTGGCGCCAGTGCCCGTCCCGGCGCAGGCGGCTGGCAAAGAAGGTTCCGTCGAAGATTTCGCTGACGTTGAGGGACGCCCCCGCCCGGCTCGCCGATTCAGCCAGCTTGCCCCGGTCGCTTCGCGACAAGACAGCCGGATTGGCCAGCACCAGCTTGTGCACCGGGACACCATGCTTTTTCATGCTCCTGATCCCGCCGAGCATGTTGTCCCGGACGCCGTCCAGCCCCCGTGAAGAAGTAACCAGGACCCGCACGGGAACATCGTCGCCTGTGCCGGCGATGTCGGCATCACGCCCCCAGTCACTTCCGCCCGGGATTGGCGTAAGGCCCTTGTAGACCGTTGAGAGCAGATCCTGGGCACACCGCTCGAAAACCTGCGCGGACAGTCGGCGCGTGGCCAGTGCACGCTCTATCCGATCAAGATCGCGCATCCCGCGCCCCCGAAGAATCGCTACGAAAGCCTAAATGCTAGGCGACCTGACGTCTCGTCCGGAAGCACCTCGAGGAGATCAACGAACGGCTGGCCGCCGAGGGAGGGTCTGCGGACGATCAGCCTGAGTGACCCGTGACCCGAGTCATGAGCGCTACGGCCTGGAGGAGTGTGCCGCGGAGCGGGCCTCCTGAAGAAAGGCCGCTCATCGAAAGAAGACCCCTATCCCTCGGCTCTGGGAGCGGGGTCTTCTTGTCGTTCAAGGTTCGCAATGGCTGGTAGTTCTGACAATAGCCGTCAGCTACGGGCACCGGGGGCACCGGAAGCAAGGAATATACAGAACGGCGCACCCAAGCGACTACAGTCCTCTCTAAGGATGCGGCGGACTGCCGGGCAGCGCCAAGGGGGTGACGATCGCTTATGACCGCAGGAACCATGGATGTCATCATAGGCGACGTACCTGGTCAGAGCAGTCTTCTGCGTCACGTACAGGTCGGCCGGACTGCCGCAGACCTGGTGTGGGATATCCGCGAACTGTCCGCGCAGCGGAAGACATTCACGCAGATCCATGAACTCGCCCACCATGCCTTGATCCAGGTCGGGAACAACGAGACCGGCATGACGGCATTGTCAGATGCGTGCGCACTCCTTCTACAGGTCACTCGGCCCCCTGAACTCCCAAGCGGCTTCCTCGGAACCTCCACCACGCTGCCCATTGGTCCCAGAAGCCTCCCCAGCGGAGTGCCTAAGTTCTATTTGCCGTCCTGGCTTACTGAGGGGCTGTCGAGGGCGTTCCCGCAGACGCCTGCATCGCCGATTTCACCTGCTCAGCGCGTCAAGCTGAAAACTCCAAGACCAGACCAGACGCTCCTACGCTTTATAGCCCAGCTCATCGCCGACCTCGCGGCAGCTTTGGTGCGCATGGTCGACAACATGCTGGTGGCCATACACGTCACGCTTGCCCGACTCGTGGCCGCACTCGCTCAAGACCCAAACCTGGTCGCCTTGGTCCTGGTCATCCTCGCTGTCTGCCGCCGCTACGGTCGCCGCTCAGAACCCGACGACCACGCTGTCCTGCCCATGCGCCGTTATCCAACGTCCTGGGGAGTTAGCGCCGACGCGTAGCAGCGGGCCAGACGCTCCCCGAATGAGCAGGGAGCGAACAGGTGCAAGCGCTACTTCTTCGGCTGGTCGATGCGTCAAGTCCGGCAGCCGACTGGATCTTGATCTTCCTGGCGGCCATCGTCGCTATCTTCGTGCTGTACGTCGGTATCGCGATGCGGGCAGTACTCCGCGCGCCTGACCAGGACCAACGGCAGGTCCGGTACGAGGTCTTCCGTGACCTGCTGGACTTCCTCCGCGACTTGTTCCGCGGCAGAGGGCAACGATGAGCGTTCCCGGAAAACGGCCTCCTGGTCGCCGAGGCCGTTCACCTCTCTGCCCACCGGAACTCGCCAGGCGCATCCTGACGCTCAACAAGGACCAAGGCCTGAGCCGCCAGAAAATCGCCGACCTGCTCAACGCCGAGGGCGTACCAACGCCTTCGAAGTTGGCACCGTGGAGCAAGTCGCATGTCGATGGGGTACTGAGCAGGCGATATACGCAGGACATCATCGAGAAACTGGCTACTCGTTGACCTCTGGGTGTGGGCGACGCTCATGCGGCAAGTCACTGTCGCTGCCAAGGAGAACGGCCGTTGCTGCGCCGCGCTGCCGGTATCCTTGAGCCAGCGAATAACAAAGCTCGGCCTGCGTATCCACGTTGGCCAGGCTGGTGAGGCCACGGGTTTTCCCAGGCTGCCGAGTTTCCCCCGACGACAACTCGCGCAGTTGGCCCAAGAGTGCGATTCTAGAGATTTCAGAGAGCTTGACAGGCGCTAGATATAGAACTTCATATCGATGAGTTCTGATCCGTCGGGCCAGATCTCAGTTCTGCCAGTGGTAACTAAGCTGGTTGGCTGAGGGCTGCCCGCACCTTCTTGCCAGCCATGTGAGGCGAGAAGGACCGGGAGATGGCGCACTGGGTATGCCTGCTCTCCGCAGGCAGCAGCTTGTTCGGGTTTGCTACGGCCATGACATCCGCGTCACGGGTGGTTGGTAGCGGAACCGGGCGGTCGGCATGAACGCCGCCGAGCTGGTGTGCACCGTCCTCGGGACTGTTGTCACGGTGCTGGTGGCGCTGGCGAGCCTGGTGTGGTGGGCCTACAAGCGCGGGATCGCAGCAGGCAAAGAGAGAGCCGAGGACAAGGCCAAGATCGAGGGTCTTGAACGGCAGCTTGCCGAGACCCGCGCTGAACTTGCCGCCATGCAACCGAAGCGCCGACGGACATGACAGATCGCCATATCGGCTCTGAGTCGAGGGTTGGCTGCCCGAAGCCATCGACGAGAGACAGCAGCTCCGTGGCGTGAGACCCCGAAATGTCGGCGTGGCCAGCTAGGCTCCTGCGACAAGGCTAGGCGGTCCGACAACTGCACCGTCTGATCCCTGCTTCCGACAAATCTCCGGCACAGAGGAACCTGAGTGACAGTCATGCGCTGGGACAACATCACGATCTTGCAGACCGTCGACCGGCTCCAACAGCAGTACGGTGGCGGCGAGCTTTGGAGTGTCGACGGCAGACAGCTGATGGATAACGTCGCAGGGGCGCAAGTCATCGATGACGGGCTGGTTCGGGGTTTCGTCCTCGAGCTGGAGATCGCCGCAAATGAGGGCTACCTGACGTATCGGATCGATGGCAACGCAGCGCAGATGCGTCACACCATGCACTATCAGTACCTTCAGCGGATCAACACCTTTGCCCTGACCGCCAAGGGCCAGGACCGAGCTCGCGGCATCCGGGTGGTCCAACCGCTTCCCAACCCGGACGAGGACGACGGCCGCGCCATCAGCGCGCTCATTCTCCAGCAGATCGTCTCCGCCATCGCCCAGGAGTACACGCCACAGCAGGTCCTCGGCTTCCTCCGCGAGGGCGGTGTTCCGCTCGACCGCCTGCCGCTCCCAGAGGAGACGCCTGAGGTGCGCAGCGATCCGGGCGGCTTTGTCTACGGCGTCCTCGTCGGGCTCGACGAGTGGGGGTCCGAGGGACGACGCATCCTCCGGGAGTTCATTGGCTCCTGGCTCGACGATCGCTTCAACTCCGGGCCGCCCGAGGAATTGCGGATTGACCTCGTTGAGAAGCTAGCCCGCCGAGGCTGGCACGTCGTTGACGGCAACCTCATCATTGGCGATCCGGCAAAAGGCAAACAAGCACGCAGCCCGATACTGCGCGATGCTCGACTGGGCGCATTGCACCCCGAGATACTGGCGGTCGCCGAGCTCCTTTTCAGAGACTAGCATCGGGCCGCTGCTGTCTTCGAGGCGGCCAAAGCAGTCCACAACCGGGTCAAGAAGATAACCGGCCTGAGCGGTGACGGCACCGGCCTGATGGGCAACGCCTTCAAGGTTGACCACCCTTCGCTCGTGCTTGCCGACTTGACGACGCAGACAGGTAAAGATGTGCAGACCGGTTACCAGTTCTTGTTTATGGGTTCACAGCAAGCGATCCGCAACCCGGCCGCTCACGAGCAGTTTGGCGAGATGGGCGAGGACGAAGCCTTCGAACTGCTCGGCCTGGCCAGTCTTCTCATGCGCAAGCTCGACGAGGCCGTCAGAGCGGGGAACTCTTGACGATTAAGCCGGGACAGCCCCTCGTATCACTCGGCGAGGCAGAACCGCTCGCAGTCCTACGGCACCCGGCGCAGCAAGCGATGATATCCACCATCGCGCAGCTGATCACTTGGCTCCGTGCCTGCGAAACCGCGGAAGACTGCTATGAGTTCCAGCGCCATCTGCTCGGCAATCTCTATGAAGTCGAGGAGCGCCGGGCCCAGTGCTCACGCGTAACCAAGCGCCTCAGACGCGGGCAAAAGCTCCCCCATCCCATGGACGGATGAGCAAATTAGTGGTCCGCGAGTTTGCCGTAGCGCTCTCTGAAAGCCTGCACATCCTCACCCGTCAATTCTAGTTTATGGAGCGCTTGCAATGATTGCCGTTGAAGTTCTTCCTCGAGCTGGACAAAACTTCCCCGCGCCAGTTTCTCAAGGATCTGCGCGTTAGCAATATATACTCCGTTAGGCGGACGTACGCGCGACTGCTCGACACCAAACGCACATTCCCAGGCTATTTCGCCTGCTTCCAGGGCTGTCTCGGGCAGTGGGCTAAGACATGTCTCAAGGGCCTGGACCGTCGCCGACGCCGCATCAAGAGCACGCGAAGCAAGTCCCGATGAGAACTCCTCAGTATCCGGGGTGACTTCTTCGCATGCGCCGATAGCGCTAGCAATCTGCCCAGCATCGACCTGGCATTTAATCCAGCCCCATGCAATTTCAACGCTACGCCGAAGAACCGCGCCGTCCCCCCATGACTCCGTTGCTTCGAACCAGTCGTAAAGCGGAAGCAGGCGCTCGGCGCACGCAATTGCATATGCTGAGCGCTGACGCCCGCTCAGGGTAGCGAGCTCACCGAGAAAAGCGGCTCTATCGAAGCTGTTTACCTTCATCACATTCCCGTTCCAACGGTTGCGCGCTTACGGATGCCAGCCATACGCGGGATACTGCTTCAGGGGACTGACTACACTGACTCCGGCGTTGCCAAGGGTCAACTGGCAACCCAAGCATACCGGCCGGCTCGCTGCGATCTCCTGAGGCGTTAGGCCCAGTTGCCGGGCCGCCCTGAGCGCGTTGATCTCGGCATCGTCCGGACCTGCGACCGCGATCTCTCCTACGTCCAGGGCGTTGAGCCAGGCAGATCTGAAGTACTGCTCGCTCGTTGCCACGATGATTTGGCTGTCGCCAGATGGCGTCGTTGCGCGCAGGACTGCCGTCGTGGTCGATCTGGCGGTTCGAGCTGGTAGAGAGCTATGGACTTCGGCTGCACGGTCAGCCAAGTTGATGCTGTCGTCTCCGGCGTCGGCGGTTACGCCTGGTGCGTCAGCGGCTCCGCCGATGGCGAGGGTGAGGATGCTCATGAGAGCGATGCCGTCGGTGTAGGTGGAGTTGGCGGAGGTGTCGACACCGTGGCTGTTGAGCCAGTTGACGTAGAGCGCGGAGGGCATCTCGCCGCCGATGGCTTTGTAGCCCAGGCACGCCAGGGGCTGGGAGCAGACCGCCATATCGCCGAAGCCGACGAAGAAGCCACCCACGCCGGCAAGTAGGCTCTTCCACCCGCCGGGCGTCGGGGCCACGTGAGCCCACGCAGCGGCGGCGGAGGCGCAGTCGAACTTGTTGCAACCGTAAATACTGCTGGAGGGCGAGGTGGAGGTGGCAGTGGAGGTGGCGGTGCCGCTGCTGCCATCGTTTCCGCTGCCGCCGGGAGCGGGGGCGTCGCTCGTTCCGTTTCCGCTGCACTGGGGGAGGTACTCGGTGCCGGTGGAGCAGCCGCTCCCCGGGGGGCCGACCGCGATCTGGCCGGACGGGTCGGAGTCGGTGACGGGGTTGTCGGCGGCGTAGGCGTAGCCGCCCATCTGGGTCGGGTCGCCGGCCTCCAGGACCGGGTCGGGGGTCAGGAACCGGCCGGTGGTCGGGTCGTACTGGCGCTCGCCGATGGTGGTGAGGTCGTCGGAGGCGTTGACGGGGTTGCCGAGGTAGCCGTTGGTGTCGGGCCAGGTGCCGGTCGCGGTGCTGCGCGGTGCGCCGTAGGGGGTGAACTGGCGCCAGACCGGGTCGGCGAGGCTGCTGTTGATGGCGATGACGCTGGTGTTGTTCAGGTCAGCGGTCTCGAAGTAGTAGCTCGTCCCTGCGCCGGTCCGGACGGCCTGGGCGCCGCCGGGCAGCGGGATGAACCGCAGGCCGGTGATCCCGGTGGTGGTCCCGCCGCTGGTGGTGGCGGTGATCTGCTCGCCGAAGACGTACACGGTGTCGCTGCCGGGGTTGTCGGCCGCCAGCAGGTCCCCGTCGGTGTCGTAGACGTAGCTGGTGGCGCTGGCCGCGGGCGCGGTCGTGGCGCAGGGCAGCGTGGCGCTCGGCCATGCCTGGCTGAGCTGGCCGCCGGGGGTGTAGTTGTAGCACTCGTCCTGGGTGGTCCCGGCGGCGTTGATCGACTGGGATGTGGTGTTGCCGTCGGCGTCGTAGGTCTCGGTCGAGCTCCCGGTCGCGCCGCCGGTGGTGGCGGAGCTGGTCAGCGTGTTGGGCTGGCCGCCCGTGGTTCCGTTGCCGCTGTTGTAGGTGTAGCTGGTGACAGTGGCGGTGCCGCCGGCCGGGGGGTTGTCGGTCTCGGAGGCCTGGTCGCCGAGAGGGTTGTACTGCCACTGGGTCCAGTAGGCCGATCCGCTGATGCCGTCGCCGACCGTTCCGCCGCTGCCGGTGGACGGGGCCGAGGAGCACGCGTTGGAGGCGGTGCTGGCCGACGTCCACGCCTGGGCGAGCTGGTCCTGGGGGGTGTAGTCGTAGCACTGCTGCTCCGACTGGGTGCCGGAGCGGGTGTCGGTCTCGGAGGTGACGTTGCCGGAGGGGTCGTAGGCGTAGGACGTGCTGTCGAAGGGGGTGCTGGAGACGGCGCTGTTCTCCAGCGTGCTGTCGGTCAGGTTCCCGGTGTTGGGGTCGTAGGTGTTGGTGATGTCGGCGTTGACGGCCGCGGTCCCGAGTTCCACCCCGCCGACCTGGCTCCAGGCGGTGTAGGTCACGTCGTTGACGTAGCCGGACAGGCCGGACTCGGCGTCGGGCAGGTCGAAGCCGGCGCTGTAGCCGGTGGTGACCGTTTCCGCGGGCAGCTCGCTGGCGCCGTCGAACGCGGGGGACGCCGGGTACTCCACCTTCAGCGGCAGGCCGGTGGTCGACGACCACACCCGGCCGAGCGTGTAGCTGCCCGCCAGGACCCCCTGGTCGGCCGGGACGGTGACGGTCTCGCCCAGGGACTCGCCGAACACGTTGAAATCGGACTGCTGGGTGGTGAACGCGTCGCCGTTCTGGTCGTAGGTCGTCTGGGTGGTGAGCTCCCCGATCGGGTCGGTCATCCCGGGCACGGCGTTGTTGGAGTTGTCGTAGGCCCAGGTGGCGATCGGCGGGGCGGACGGCGAGGTCCCGTCGTACTCGCCGGTCTGACGGCCGAGGGGGTCGTAGGTGCTGGTGGTCGTGCTGCCGTCGGCGTTGGTGGACTGGGTGAGGCTGCCGTCGGCGTCGTAGGTCATCCCGGTCGTGGCGCCGGCGTTGGGGCTGGTCTGCGCCGTGACCTGTCCGAGCGTGTTGTACGTCTTGGTCCAGCGCTCGCCGCCGGCGGCGAGCGCGGACGCGAGCCCCTGGGCGTTGTAGGTGTAGCTGGTGGCGGTGCTGGCGCCGCCGGTGATGGATACGGTCGGGAACCCGCCCGCGTTGGTGCCCGCGGTAACGGCGGGCCAGCTGGTGTAGGACTCCTGCGCCGTGGTCTGGCCGACCGCGTTGGTGACGGTCGCGGTGGCGGCGGCGCCGACCGGGGTGATGGGGCTGGTCCCGGTCGCGTCGGGGATGCTTATGACCTGGTCGCCGGTGTAGTCGGTGTAGGCGACGGACCTGACGGCGGACTCGTCGTAGCTGGTCACCTCCACCGCCCGGCCGAGGGCGTCGTAGCTGGTCACGGTCTGATCGGGAACCTGGCTGTCCGCGACGCTCAGGACGCTGCCGCCGGGACTGGGGTAGACACCGCTGCCATTGGGGGTGTCGTCCCACCAGTCGTCGTTGACCTTCCACAGCCAGCCGCGGGAGTCGTAGAAGTCGTCGCTGACCAGGATCCCTCCCTGCGGGGTGGGGTACTGGGTCTGCCGCAGCCGCAGCAGCGAGTCATACAACGAGGTGGAGGTGATCGTGCCGCCCCCGTCGTTGAGCTGCTTCTCGGTCACGACGGTCGGGGTTGTGCCGGTGCCGATCGCATAGGCGTAGGCGTCGTCCGCGGTCGTCGAGGTGGCGCGGCTGTCCTCCCACACGCTGGTGAGCCGGCCCAGCTCGTCGTACTGCTCAGTGGTGACGACGCCGTTCGGGTCAGTGGCCTTCACCGGGAGGCCCCGGGCGGGGTCGTAGGTGGTGGTGGTCGCCTGGCCGAGCGGGTTGGTGACCGTCTCGGCGGCGTCGGACCCATCGGTCACCGTGTACGCGGTCGCGGTCGGCGCGTACGTGCCGGTGGCTGAGTTGTACCCGCCGTCGCCGTCGTAGCTGCCAGTGACCTGCCCGTAGGAGTTGTCGGTGTCGGCCGAGGTGGTCTGGTAGGTCAGCGTCCCGCCGGAGTCGGCCGACGCCTTCTGCACGACCGACACCTCGGTGTTGGCGGGCGCCGCCTGCGGCCAGGTATCCGCCGAGCTGGCCGGCTGCGGCCACGTCGTCGCCAGCGTCTGGTCGTCATAGAACGTCCGGGTGTCGGAGACGATGTTCGAGCCGGTGACGCCCGACGGCGCGCCCAGGCCGTTAACAGCCCCGGACGCCGGGACGCTGGAGGTCCCGCTGTCAGTGCCGCCGCACGGGACCCCGTCGACCGCGGTCTCGGACGGCAGCACGATGTTAGCGCTGACGTTGGCGACGTAGCTGGTGGTGGTGCAGGTTTCCTCGGTCGGGCTGGCGAGCTGGGACAGGTCGCCCAGGCTGTAGGAGTACTCCGGCAGTCCGAGCTCGGGATCGCTCGATGTGGCCGAGTAGTAGGTGGTGTCGGTGGCGGTGTCGCGCCAGGTCGTGGTGCCGGCGTCGGTGATGGCCTGGGTGTTCCACTGCTCGGTCACGCCCGTCGCGTTGGCGGTCAGCGCGGGCAGGCCGGTCCGGGTCCGGGAGTCGACCGCGGCCGAGATCCAGTACGAGTCGATGCTGGAGTGGTCGACGGCGGACTGGGGCGGGACGGCGGGCCAGGTGGACGCGTAGTCGTAGGCGGTGGTCTGCAGCGTCTGCCCGGCGAGCTGGTCGGCGTCCTCGTGCGCGTTGCCCTGGGAGTCGGTGACGGTCACGTCGGTGCTGTCGTTGTCGTCCGACATGCCCTGGTAGTAGTCGGTCTCGGTCTCGGTCTGCGGGTCCGAGCCGCTGCCGGCCAGCGCGTAGACCTTCTGGTAGCCGCGCCATTGGCCGTAGGTGCGGTCCTTGGCCTCCACGACCTCGTTGTCGTCGTAGTGCCAGGCCGGGCCGGAGTAGTGGTAGCCGGTGTACAGGCCCGGCGATGCGCCCGAGGGGTCGGTCTGCTGCACGGACTGGACCGCGTACTGGATGAACCAGTCCGGGTAGCCGAGGTCGCCGCCGGAGGTGCCGGGCTCGAACAGCCCCCAGTAGACCGGGAAGCACGACAGGTCGTCCGCGGACGGCGAGACCGGGCTGGTGGAGACCGGGCACGGGTCGGGCTGGGTGAAGCTGACGTCGATCTGCGACCCCGTCTCGGTCGTGATCGCTTGGATCCGGGGCCTCGACATGGGCGGGGCCGTGCCCGGGTCGAGCTGGTTCGCCAGCATCTGGTACTTGAACGTCTCGGCCGGCACGGACACGGCCGACCCGGCGGTCGCGCCGGAGGTCGCGTCCTCTCCCTTACGGGCGATCGAGGTCAGCACGAGGGTCGGGGTGTCGGCGGTGTCGCCCGACGGAAGCGGGTTGAATCCCTCCGCCAGCGTCCAGGCGTCGACCGGGGTGGCCGGGGCGGTGGCGGTCCCGGTCCGCTGGTAGGTCGTGACGCCGGTGAGGGCGACGGTGGACCAGAACGTGGGCCCGTAACCGCTCGCCCCGCTGCACGCGGCGCCGATCGTGCAGTCCAGGTTGTAGGGGACGTCCTCCCAGTTCGGGGCCGTGGTGGAGTTGAGCGGGGTGCAGTCGGCGGCGGACGCGTAGCACCGGTTGCCGGTCCCGAACGACACCTCGTCGGCCGGGGCGGTCGCCGTCGCGGTCGAGTACGCGTTCCCGGCCGTGAACCCGTACAGGATCTTGCTCGGGTAGCTGTCGCGGATGTACTCCTGGGCGGTGGTCGTCCCGTACTCGTCGTAGCCGTTGGTCGCCTGGGTGTAGAAGTACGCCTCGGCGTTGCCGAACGAGTCGGTGACGTAGTCGACGTTCCACTGGTAGGCCATGTCGCACACCGACCCGGCGAACGTGTCCGCGTTGATCTCGTAACAGGGGTCGCCGGAGTGGGCGGAGAACACCGGCTCCCAGTCGACCGAGTTGGTCGCGGCGTCGCCGCTGGCCCAGCCGGGCAGGTGGTTCAGCCCGAACCAGTACTTGGTGCCATCGCGGGTGGTGACGGTCCAGTAGTCGGTGAACTTCGTGCCCTGCTGGTTGCCCGAGCCCACCACGTGGGTGATCACCTCGCCGGTGTCGTCGGCGGCGTAGCAGGTGCTGTTGGCGGTGTAGCTGAACGGCGACGGGCACACCAGCGCCGTCGTCTCCCCGTCCAATGTCAGGTCAAGCACCGGCCCGTCGTAGCAGGCGTCCTGGACCGACTCCCCCGCCGCCGAGCCCTCGGGGTCGTCAGCGCACGGGGTGAACGACTGCGAGATCGACGCCTGCGGCAGCGACCAGCCGTCTCCCGTCCACGACGCCTGGGTCTGGTCCTGGGCGGTCTGGGCGTTGATCGCGTCCGAGTCGTAGTCGAGGGCCAGGTCGGGCTCGAGGCCGCCGGGCGCGGGCGGCACTGCGACCGGATAGCTGTAGGTGAAGTCGCCCGACGAGCCGCCCGCCGACCACGTGCCGGCCGGGCTGAGCTTGGTCGCCTGGTAGTTGCCGCTGGTCCCGCCGCCGTCCTGCGGGGAGGACGCCGCGGCGAACACCACCGCGCCGGCCGACGCCGCGGGCACGCTGACGATCGCGGAGACCGTGTGCGTGGCCGCGTCGTTCGACGACGCGACTGGGGTCTGCTGCTGGCAACGCGTGACCTGCGGGGTGGTCAGCGCGCAGGCCGGCAGCTCGACCAGGCCAAGCGAGGCACCGTACCCGCCGCCGTACGCCTGGCTGAACCCGTCGTAGTCGAGGCCCACCTCGACCCGCCCGCCCGCCCCGGACGCGGCGGCGGCGCTGAACACCACCCCGCGCACGTCAGCGGCCGCGGCCGCAGAATGCCCCAGCAGACGGAACCGGACGCCGCGGACTGCGCCGCCCGCCCGCGTCGCGAACAGCGGGAGCGCCCCTGCCTGCCCGCCCACCGGGGAGGACAGCAGAGACGAGAGCCGGGGCTGGCTGGCCCCCGGTTGCAGTGGGCTCGTCGCCGCGGGCGTCGCCGCCGTCGCGGCGACCGCGGTGCCGGCAGCGGGCCAGCTGGTGTCCTCGGGCCGGGCGGACACAAACCGCGCGACGGGCTCCGCGTGCGTCTTCAGGATCGTCACGCCCTTGGCGGCCGGACCAAGCGGCACCGAGGGCCGAGTGGCCGCGCTGGCCGGCATCGCAGCGGCGGGCACCGCGACCAAACCCGCAGATAGGACCGACACGACCGCCGCAATTCTGAAACCACGCGTGCCAAACCGCACGGCCGCCCGCCATCTGCGCATGAAACCACCCTCGGTACCCGAATGCCGGGCACCCGCGCGCCCAAGGCCGCCGCAAAGTTACGTCCTACAACTGGCACATGTAAAGAGGAAAAACACCAAATGTTGCACGAAATCTTTCTTTACCGGTTCTTAAACGGTTCATATCTGGACATGAATCTAAAGATCATGCCAAGATCAGTCGGCCTGCGACACATATCGGCGTCTGAACCTGGTGTGGCAGCGGAGAACCGAGAGGAACCTGTTCATGCGAGCTCTGAGCGGCCGTCGTTCCCGCGCGGCCCTATCGCTTCTCGTGGTGGCCGGCGCGCTCATCGCGCCGGCGGTCGCGGCGTCGCCGCCTGCCGCCGCCGCCCCTGAGGCGCCACGGGCGCCCGCCGCCGCAGGAGCCGCGGACGCGGGGCCGCTGCAGACGGCGCAGGCGTCGGCCCGCGCCCGGGCGACCGGCGCGCCGGTGGTGGTGGGTTCGTTGACGACCGCCACCAGCCAGACCACGGCGCTGCCGGACGGGCAGCTGCGGGTGACCGAGTCGCTGGAGCCGGTCCGCGCGATGCGGTCCGGCACCTGGGTGGCGCTCGACCCCCGTCTTCAGAAGGCCGCCGGCGGCCGGATCGCGCCCGCCGTCACCACCCGCCCGCTGTCCCTCTCGGCGGGCGGCGGCGGGCCGCTGGCCGTGCTCGACAACTACGGCCGGCGCCTGACGCTTACCTGGCCCGGCGGTAACCTGCCGACCCCGGTTGTCACCGGGGCGACCGCGACCTACCCCGACGTCGAGCCCGGGATTGACCTGGCGGTCACGGCTACCAGTCAGGGCGACATCAGCGAGGTCGCCGTCATCCACGACGCCGCCGCGGCCGCCGGCCCCGGCCTCGCCGCCGCCCTCCGGGTCCACGCCAGCGGCCCCGGCCTGACCGTCACCACGGGCCCGGACGGAGCCCTGGAGGCGACCACCGGCCCCGGGGCCGACCCGGCCTTCAGCTCGGCCGCCCCGCAGGTCTGGGACTCCGCCGCCCCGCCCGCGGGCACCCCGACCGCCACCGTGGACGGCGCGGCCGTGGTCGCCCCGTCGGGGATGCCCGCCGACTCAAGCGCGGGCGGGCCGGGCGCCTACGCTCACATCTACACCGCGACCCAGTCCGCTTCCGACGGCACGATCACCGTCGCCCCGCCGGCCGCGTCGCTGTCCGGCGCGGGCGTGGTCTACCCCGTCTTCGTCGACCCGGCCTGGGCCGGGGTGCCGGTCAGCACGAAGGCGGCGGCCTGGACGATGATCGAGTCCGGGTACCCCACCGCGACCGGCTGGGACCAGGCCGGCGCCCCGTACCTCGAGGTCGGCTACTGCGACCCGAACAACATGAGCGGATGCAATGGCATCGGCGTCACCCGGTCGATGTTCCGGTTCAACCTGCCCGGCGAGCCCGCCGGCACCACGGTCAGCTCGGCCGACGTCTACGTCGACGACCTGTGGTCGTCCGCCGACTGCGCCGCGGAGCCGCTCGAGCTGTGGTCGACCCCGGCGATCAGCAGCGGCACCGACTGGTCCAACGGCAGCAGCTGGTCCAGGGACATCGAGGAAGAGAACATCGCCGGCTACGGCTCCTCCTCGAGCTGCCCGTCCAGCGCCAACGACGTCACGTTCGGCAGCGGCACCAGCGCGACCGGCTCGACTTCGGCCGGCACCCTCGCCAGCACGCTTACCACCGCGCTGGACGGCCGCCAGTCGACCGTCACCCTCGGGCTGAGGGCGGCCGACGAGTCGACCACCGACGGGTCCGCGTGGCTGCAGTGGCGGTACTTCCAGGACTTCGCGGCCGACATCACCATGTCGTACACCTACCACTACCCGCCCGCCGCGCCGAAGATGACCATCGAGCCCGCCGGGGACTGCCAGACCACCGCCGCGTCAGCGGACGCCGACCCGGTCGGCGACGACGACATCACGATCGACGGCACGATCTCCGACGCCGACGGCGACACCGGGCTGACCACCAAGACCACCGTCTACAACAGCGGCAACACCTCCGTGGAAGGGCCGTGGACCTACGGCCCGGGCGCGGGCGTGACCGGGCAGACGCTCGGAACCATCGCGCGGGGCAAGCTCAGCACCGGCACCTACCACGTCACCGCCGTCACCACCGACAGCTTCTCCGAGACCGCGTCCTCGACCTGCTACTTCTACGTCGACCTGACCGCCCCGGGCCGCCCCGTCGTGGCCGGCCTCCCCCCCACCACGACGCTCGGCTCTCAGCTGACCGGGCTGACGTTCAGCCCCGCGGCCGGCCAGACCTGCACCAGCACCCCCGACCCGTGCCCGACCACCTATACGTACCAGATCGGCGACCGCTCCCCGGTCACCGTCAAGGTCACCAACACCACCACCGACGTCTACGCCCAGCCCTCTACTAGCCCCATCACCGTGCCGGTGGTGGGCCCGTTCGACTTCAGCGTCAGCGGCACCAACGCGGCCGGGAACGCCTCCCCGGCCTCGGTGACGACGGTCACCTCCAGCCCCCCGACCACCCCCGTCGCCGACGGCTACTTCACCAACGGCAGCTACCCCGACCTGCTCACCACCGACACCGCCGCCACCGACGCCAGCCTCTGGCTGTCCCCCGGCACCGGCAACGGCGCGGTCGGGCCCGCCAGCGACATCGGCGGCCTCGGCACCGGGGCGAACCCCGGCGCGGACGGCCCGGCCGACTGGAACGGGAACGAGGTCGTCCAGGGCGACCTCACCGGCAACGACGTCCAGGACATCATGGCCTACGCGACGACCGGCGCCAATGCCGGCACGGCGGAGATCATCGGCGGCACCGGCACGGCCGTCCCCCCGAACCCGAACTCCGGCAGCAACTACATCGACCCGGCGTCGGGCAACGACTGGCAAATCGCGGAAGACTACCAGGACTTCTGCGATCCATCCTTCGCCATCTCCTGCCCACCGCTGGCCGACGCGGCCTACGCGGGCAACGCCAGCCTGGAAGGCTCGGACGCCAACGACGGGACCAACAGCGCCACCAACAACTCCGACGTAATCGGGATCTTCGGCCCGAACAGCTCCGGCGACTACGAGCTGGACCTGTTCACCGCCCTGGACACCAGCGTGTACGGCCTCGACGGCGTGCATGGGGTCCTCTCCGCCACCTCCCCCGACGGGACCGACGACTGGCAGGACTACACCCTCGCCACCGTGGAACTCCCCGACACCGCCAACCCCAACGGCGACCCGAGCGACATCGCCCTGTTCGCGCTTGACAACACCGTCGGCAGCCCGGACGCCGGGAAGCTGTACGTGTCGACCGGATCCGGCTGCACCATCGCCACCTTCACCACGCCCGCCTGCCTGCTGCCCGGCATGGCCGGCACCTGGAGCGCGGCCGTCACCGGCACCCCGTCGTCCTGGGCCACCACGCCCCCGAAGCTTGACTCGGCCGACGTCAACCGCGGCAGCGGCGGCGCCGGGTCGGGCACCCCCGAGATCTGGACCGTCACCGGGGCCACCGCCACCGCCTACGCCATCACCGGCATCGGCGCCACGCCGGCTGCGGCCGCGGAAGGCAGCGGCTCCCCCCTGACCTACCCCACCGACTCCTGGGCCCTCAACGACGGCGCCGCCAACGCCGGCGACAGCCCAGCCGCCGTCACCGACAGCGTCACCGGCGCCAGCAACACCATCTCCGGCACCGCCTACAGCTGGGCCGGCGACAACAGCTTCGGCGAGGCCCTCGACACCACCGCCGCCTTCTTCGGCCCGGCCGCCAACCCCATCCCCGTCAACGGCACCGCCGCCACCATCTCGCTGTGGTTCAAGACGACCGGAACCAACGAGGTCCTCCTCTCCCGCCAGGGGCAGCCGATCACCGCCGGCGCGGCGGCGGGCACCCCCGTCAACGGCGGGTACAACCCCGTCCTGTACGTCGGGAACGACGGCAAGCTCTGCTTCCAATGGTCGGTCGGCAGCCTCAGCGCCACCCAGTGCAACACCACCGTCGACAACGGCCTGTGGCACCACGCCACCCTCGCCGCCAACGGCGACACCCAGTCCCTCACCCTCGACAACCTCGCCCCCCAGACACTCACCGGCGAGGTCAGCCTCGGCACCAGCCTCCTCTACGTCGGCGCCGGGCTCCTCGGCGGCAGCTGGCCCGACGAAACCTACGAGAACAAGGACGGCAGCCAGGGCTACGTCACATACTTCTCCGGCGAGATGGCCGACGTCGCCCTCACCAAGTAACCCCCGCCAGCCGCGTATCCCCCGCCCCGGCCGCGCAACGGCCGGGGCGAGGACAGCACGCCACCCGCTCACGCGCCGCGACCTGCTCCCGCCGCGATGGCCGGCCTGACGGCGACTGGCGACCGATCGCCGGATGCCAGGGAAGCACCGTCGGCGGGAGAGTCCCGCTGCTGCCTGCCGAATTAGCAGAACGTGGCCTGGTGAGGGGTTAACTTTCGCCCGCCGCCAAGTCCGGAACTCCCGCGTCGTCCCTATTTGCAGCGGACTGCGGCTACGAGCAATACGCTTCGGCCGTGACGGTCGTCTTAGGCTCAAGCAGCGCGGTGTCTTGCTTGTTGGTATCGAATACGGCGGTCACGCCGTTCCCGCTCACCGCGACGCTCAACAGCGGATAGTGAGTGCTACCCGACTGATTCACGCCAGTACCCGTGATGTGCCGCCCGGAAGGACAGTTCACGTGAACTGACTCGCTGCCGCCCCGGTCGAGGATTCTCGACGCGGTGTACCAGCCGGCCTTACCTGTGGCCGCGCTGGCCTGTGCCCTTCCGGAGAAGAGCAGCCCGGACGCTACGCCAGCCGACGCACCTAGAACCGCCACGGAGACCGCGAGGCGCTTTCGCATTTTTCCTCCTGTAAGTTGCCTAGTGGCTGCTCCTGGACACCATAGGCGCCCCGAAGCGGTCGCTATCCGGGCGAGCTGTTGTCGACATCGCCAGCCCCCGCGAAGCCGCTTACCGCGAATTCGCACGATTCTGCGCCGACGACCGTAACCCCCCAGAGCGTAAGGGACGGCGCGAAAGTCCGGCCGGGCGACAGCAGCCCGCCGGGCGGGATCATTGCGATGCCGACCCGGCCGCCCCCCTCGCGACCAATCAGCATTTCCCTGAACCTCGGCCGCGGCGAATCGGTAGCCGAACACTAGCGTAGCGCGACCGCCCGTGCGGTCCCGGCTGCTGACCGCACGCGGGACCGTCGCATCCGCGTTGCCTTACCGCCTGATCGGCTCTCCAGGAGTTCGCCCGTCGGTGATCGCGCCAGTCGTCGCGCCAATCGAGCAGTGACGTCACCGCCGGCCGACAGCACAGGCGGACGTCGCCCCCGGGGCTGCCGGGGCAGGGAACGTCAACGAGCACGCTGATCCGAGCGGTCCGGTCACCCTATAGGGCGGTGGCGAGTTCCAGGGTGGCGGAGACTGCCAGGAGAGGGGCGAGCTGATTGGTGCTCTACGCTGCGATCAGCCACCGGCTTGTCGGCTGGTGCTGTGAGGCCGCATCGGGCGCCACGGTGTTCCGCGCCGTAACCGGTGGGAGTCTGGATCGTGTGGGCTCAAGCCTTTCAGGAACGGCCTGAGGTCATCCGGTGACGGGTCCGGCGTCGCCGGCATGACCGGAGGGTGCCGGGCGGGGTTGATCTGGTCTCGGTACGTGGTGATCCAGTCGATCCAGTCGCGGGCGCTCGCCCGCTGCTCTGCGCGGGCTGGCTGCGGGGCGCAGTGCAGTGCGGCGAGGTACTGGTCGATCTCGCCGACGAGGCGGAAGCGCTCCAGCTGGCTGGCTAGTTCCACGGCGAGGGCTGCCTGGCGGAAGTCGTCGCGTGCGCGATCCATCGCCTGTTCCCAGCGCTGGCGCCTTTCCGCTGCTTTCCGCTCCTCTTCCTGGCGGCGCCAGTCGTCTTCGAGCGCGCGGATCTCCAGTTCCCGCAAGACTGCGGGCAGTCGGCCCTCCAGGGCCCGGGTCTTCGTGTCGCGGAACTCCGCAGGTCTGCCGTGGCGGCCGTACCCGTGCCCGGCGGTGATCTGCAGGCGGCCTGTTGGCGTGAAGGTCGTCGCCCGGGCCGTGCGCCAGCGCGGCAGGTTCCTGCCGCTCTCGCTGTTGCTGTAGGCGCGGGTACCTTTTCCCGGCCCCTGCTGTTCGCGGATCCGGAGGGGGTAGCTGAACCCGTCGATCCCGATAACGAGCTGGCCGTCCTTGAGGGAGCTGATGAACGCGGAGTTGTACTGGCCGGTCGCCGGTCGGGGCGTCGTCACCTGGTGCCCTCGGCGCTCTGCCTCGGCCGCGAGCGCGTGGATGATCCGGACTGCACGGGTCGCCAAGTCCCTGGAGACCTCCTGCCGGTCGGCGTCGTCGCGGTAGGCCGCTGCCGCAGGGTGGAGACGGGTCACCCGCTGCGGCACGGGGACAGGGCGCTCGGCGACCCGCACCGCGAAGTCCTCGTCGAGGTAAACCTCCCGGGCGCTCCTGGGCCAGCTCTGGTCCAGCAGCCGCAGCCGCTTGCCGAAGGGGAGGTTCGGCGCATGCCTGGACGCCATTATCACATGCTCGCCGACAGCGCCTTCCAGAATGTCACCGGCGCAGATGCGGCCCCCTGCGCCGACGACCCGCGCGATCAGGCTCTCCGCGAGTTCCCCGACCGAGAGCCTGACAGGGGGCGCTGCCCGCTCGGGGGGCGTCCCGGTCGCCGGCGCCCGGGCCGAGGCGTGGGCGGCGGGCCGGCCTGCGCGCTGGCCGGTGGCGGGCGTCGCTCCGCGCGTGGCCTGCTTCTCGCGCCGCATGCGCGGCGGGTAGCCGCCGTGGATGAGGTAGTGCCGTCCGGCGTCCGTCACCTCGGCGCGCCACGCGCCGCCACGAACGCCGACCTCGGCCAGGCCTCTGCCCTGCAGGGCCTTGGCCGTGGTCTTGTGGGTGAAGCCGGTCATCACGCCGTCGGGGCAGCCATCAGCGATCCACTGCAGGACTTCGACCTGGCGGGAATTGATCGGGGCGAAACGGTCCACGACACGAGTGGACCACATCCCGCCCCGGGTCATGGCCACTTCCGCCGTTGGCGGCCCGGGATAGCGACACCTGTTTCGCCTCCGGCGATCGCTGGGAGAATATGCAGGCTGGGAATGCCAAGACCTGGCGGGAGCTGTCATTTGTCCGCTCGCCTCGTCCGCTCGCCGGAATCCGCATGGCGCTACTGATACCGGATGCTGCAGGCGCGTTCCGGGGCATCCGAGCAAACGCCGAGAGAACGTCCACCGGCATAGGTCTAGACCACTTCGGACGGCCGCCCTGATTTCCGGCGCCCCACTGGGATGGACGGCCCTTAGGATTCCCCTGTGGATGCCCAGGACGTAGGCAGCGCGACAGCGCAGGTGATTATCGAGAGCAGCGAGAGTGCGGCGACGCGGGTGCGCCTGTATGACTGCCGGTTCCTGGGCGAGTACGAGACCACGTTCGCCGTGGATGTTCACGGCGAAGGTCTCGATGCCCGCGTCGGCGAAGTGAGCGTGACGCCGTGGGACGGCGGGGGCCTGACCGGCTTCCTGGGCGGCCTGGCGGCCGACTTCCGCGGATGGGCCGGCACCCGCTCGTGGGCCACCGGCCACCTCGAGCTCGGCGCAGCGTTCCATTCCGGCGGTCACGTCGAGCTGTCCTGGACGCTCCGTCCCTGGGTCACCCGGTCCGTCTGGGAGGCTTCCGTGATCACGTGGGTGGAGGGCGGACAGCAGATGGCCGAACTCGCCGCCTCCGTCAAGGACTTCCTCACCCACGCATAACTCGCGCGGCCACGGGATTACGGTGCGGTGACCATAACGGCAGGCGCGCGTATCCGCCGTCGGGCGTGCGATCGCTAAGTCTCGTCGTGGTCGGGGTAGCGTACCGAACGGGCTGATCTGGGCGTGTTCCCATTCGGGCGCGGCGCCTTGTACTACCGGAGGCGATCTTCGGAGGGGTTCAGGCATGGCAGGGTTGTCCTCGTGAGTGAGTGGAGCCAGGAGGACCATGCGTCCGTCGAGCGGGCGGGCCGTGAACTGCAGGCCCGCGGATGGCGGAAGGCGTTCAGCCTCGACGAGATGCTGCAGGCCTACGAAAGCGTCGTCGGCCGGGTCGAGGAAGGCTACGACGAGACGGTCTACGAGTACTTGAACGACCTGGCCTGCCGCCGGTGGCTGGCTCTCGCGTGGCCGCTGGTCACCGAGAACCTCAGGCAGAGCCGGGCGGCGGAACTGCGGTCCCTGGACGACAGGTTCAGGGCGGCGACCGCTGACGACGGGGGCCGTTCGCTGGGCCGCTTCTTCACGGTTGAGGACGGGTCCGAGTGGTGGTGGCGCCGCAGGCCGGTCAAGGTCAGGGGCGACTTCGCCGCTGACCTGGCTCAGGGTGACTGGCCGCGCTCCGCCGCCTTCCGCTCATGCCGGGATGGGCCTTGCTGCCAGCGACAAGCGGCAAGAATTGAGATCTGAGTGCGGTCGCCGCTTGGTGGCGAGCGAGCGCTGGCAGCGAAATTCACGGCATCCGGGGAGCCGCACCTCGCCGCTTGTGCCGCGCTTTCGCCGGGATCGTTCAGTCGGCGACGAGCTCGTAGACGTAGCCGTCGGGGCCGCGGAAGTGCTGCCACGTCGGCCCGGATTCGCCTAGCAGCTCGATGCCGGCCCTTCTGAGCTCATCGACGGCTGCCTGCAGGTCGCGCACAGCGAAGCCGACGACCGGACCAGTGCTCAAATGCTCCTTACCGGGGTGACTGTCGCCAAACACCTCGACGTTGCGGCCGTCCGGAAGCTGGAAAACCCAGAAATCCGGTTCGGCGTGCGCCAGCCTAAGCCCGAGAACATGTTCGTAAAAGTCCGCCTGTTGCCTGGGCCGATCGGTGCGCGTGCCGCACCAGCCAAGCCCCGTGATTTCCATACCCGCCATTATCGGCGTTATCGAGACAAGGCGCCCAGTAGTCGCGACGAAGGTAACCTCACCTCGCTGACGATGATGCCGCGCAGAACGGGAGCGTCCGCGCACAGGTGCTGGGCTCGGAATCGCGCGCAGCAGCCGCGAATTCGGCGGTCGGTGCGGCTCCACTGCCGCATTGGCCGATTGCAGGAATCGCTCCTGGCCAGGGGGTCTCGGCGTCCGCGCCGACATGGCAGTGGAGGCGGTATCGCGGAAGTCCGCGACCCGGCCATGACCGGCGCACGCAGACGCATCACCATCTGACCCGGCCCGAGCAAGAACACGGCCAACCGCAGGAACGGCTCCCGCGCGGGACGGCATAACCGGCCGGCAACCGATCGGGCGCAGTCCCGGCCGGCGCTTTCCCTCACTTGAGGGGATTAGGATTTATTTCATGGCCCAGAAAATTGCTGGTCCGCCGGCTGATGCGTGAGCTGGGCCGGGTGCCCTGCCAGCCCAGGCCGTGGCGGCATTCGCTGACCGAGCAGGACGGCCTGGCGGGCGACATCCCCGGAAGAGCCGGGCCGGAAGATGGTCGGCGATATTACCTACATTCCGACCTGGCAGGGCTGGCTCTACTTGGCGACTGTGATTGACTGCGCGACCCGGAAAATCGTCGGCTGGGCGATGGACGATAACTACAAGACCCCGCTGATTATCTCCGCAGTAGAGATGGCTGCCCGGAACCTGGACCTGCCCGACGGCGCGGTATTCCACAGCGATCGCGGCAGCAATTACACCTCAGCGACGTTCGCCGCCGCGCTTAGGCGGCTCGGCATACACCAGTCTGTCGGCCGGACCGGAATCTGTTATGACAACGCGCTCTCAGAAAGTGTCAACGCGTCACTGAAAGTCGAGCTGGTTCACCGCACCGTTTACCCGACCCTCCGGCATGCTCGGAAAGACATTGCGCGGTGGATTGAGCTTCGCTATAATAAGACACGTCTCCACTCGGGACTCGGCTACCGGACCCCGCAAGAGGTAATGGACGAGCTCCTGAGTAAGCAGGTAGCAGCGTGAATTAACCGCAAATTACCTGTCCAGGAAACGCGGGGCAGCCCAGCGTTACCGCCCACACAACAGTGCTCTTGGTGACGGCGCGCGTTATCCGCCGATCTGCACTCCTATCTAATTGGTGATGGCTGGGTTCTGATCGGGTGCATATATGGGTGATCTGCGCGCTGCCCCGACATCGGTATTGCGGGCAGGCGTAGTCTGCGATGCAAAGGCGGTATTCAGACTAGGGAGGTACTAGTGGGTTTCTTCTCGAGATTGTTCGTCCCGCGAAGTGTGCGCCGTGCCATGCACCCGGGCCGCGCTGTGAAGCGTGCGGTCACACCTAAGGCGGTTAGAAAAGCCAGCAGGGCCCTACATCCAGTCGATAATGCGGTGTATTCGATGCAGCGTTCTGCGGCGACAGCCATCCGGTCTGGCGGCCGCAAAAAGGGGAAGGGTCCTGTCTTTCGCCACGGTAACTGCCAGGTCAATCACCGCAGCGCGGAGGCCGCAGCAAGGTGCAGGAACTCGTAGACGTGGCTACCAGCCAGAGCCGCCGCATTAAGTTGAACCCGTACGCGCGACGGGCCGTTGGAGGTCGAGGGCGAATGCTGATCGATACGTCATTCGACTTCCGGGTCGACTCGGGCGGGAAGGACCCCGACAGTCACAGTCCCACGCTCCGGATGTACCACAAGCGCCTGTGGAGCCGGCCCCTGCCGGGCGGCGTTCCCTTCGAGTTGCGCGACACCACCCCCGGCGTCTACCTGCACCAATGTTCCGAACTGGGAGACTTCCAGCTCTCCAGCGATGCGGTGATCGCGACGTTCATCAGGTACGCGGCGACGGCCCGGGTTATCGAGCAGATCCCCCAGGCGGAGCACGATGAGTTCGACCGGCTCGGGTACACGATGGGCGGCATGATGGTCTTCCCCGGCAACAAGGTGGACGGCAAGCTGACGCTCAACGCAGCGCGGGGGTTCAACCGCAAGATCTCCGACCGGATGGACCTGACCCTGGAGTGCATCCGACGCCACTACCGGCACGAGAACAGCCCGCTCAGCCCGGACCTCGGCCGGTACGCCGGCTTCTTCGCCCTGTTCGAGGACTTCCGGGGCTACGTTGACTTCTTCCTGCTGCAGGACCTCGTCAGCGCCGACTACGAAACCGTCAGGTTTTTCATGCCCTTCAACGACTTCGACCCCCCGGCGATCCCCAGGGACCTAGACACCTACCTCGAGTTCCGGCGTCTCAGCATCGAGTTCACCGAGGCCAGAAACCGGCGCATCGATCAACTGGCGCTGGAGGTGGACTGACCACCAACACCGGGGCGACGAGCGGTCGTTAGTGCCTCCGCGCCGCGTTTCGCCCCGCACGATGCCGTACCTTTCCGGCCATGATCATCACTGCAAACGAGGTGACGGCGATCAGCGGCATCGGGGGAACGATCGTCGGCGGCTTCCTCGCATTGCTTGGCGGCTGGCAGGCCCAGCGGACGCAGCGCAACGACCGGCGCACCGAGCTTCGGCGCGACGCGTATGGCAGCCTGAACGGTGCCCTTGATCGCCTGTACCGACTCTGGGACTCGCCGGAGACGCTAACGATCCCTGGCGAGCAGAAGGTAGCCGGGGCTACCGGCGAGGCCGTCGGCCGCATTCAGGAGGCTTACGGCCTCGTGCGGCTCGTGGGCTCGGAAGACGCACGAGCCAAGGCCAGCGTTGCCGTGTCGGCAGCTTGGGACCTAAGCAACCTTTTCAACGGCCCCGGAGAGATCCTAGGCGAGATGGGCCCGGCGTTCGATGCGTACACAGCCGCTGCTGAAGAGTTTCAGCGGCAGGCCGAAGCCGAAGTGGTCCCGTGACGTTCGCGGCGTCTGTTTGCCAGGGCCCTTCCGCCTCACTCGTCCGCCGCCAGCGAGTCCACCGCCCGCTGCGTGTCCGCGCACGGCCAGGGCGACCGTGGCGACGGCGGTGACCTCCGCCGAGAAGATCTTCGACATGCCGATGACCCAGCAGTACGGTCACCTTGCTAGTACCCGACCACCAGGATGCCACGGACGTGCCGTTGCGGGACCTCGCGCGCATAGAGGGCCGAGATCAGGTTGATGGCGAAATCGTACGGTGATCGGCCGTGAATGCTGTGCGGGACAGCGAGGGCAAGGTGGTGCGCGCCTGGGATGAGGAGCGTCTCCACTACGTCTTTCATGAGGCGGTTGTTCTGGACGGCGCCGCCGCCCTCAATTTCCAGTAGTGCCCTATAGCCGTAATCGTCGGCGTAGATCGCATCCGGGTTGACGCCGTAGAGCGGCTTCCCATTCTCGCCATACAGGAGGGGGATCCGCGCGAGCGAATCGCGAGTCTCGACGTTCCAACCGCGTAGCAGGCCACCTTCGAGGAGGACACCAGCCGGGTCCGCTGGAAGGTAGCTTTCCAGCTGCTTGGTGATCAGCTTCGTGTTGATACGACCGTCGGTCCCCGCGCCGGTCCAGAACTCATCCTTGAACCATCCAGCCAGCTCGACCATCGCGTCCGCGACCTGCTGGAGGGGTGGTGGTGGGGGGTCGGTCGGTGGGAGGTACCGCCATGCCGGCGGACGGTTGTAGGCCACGCGTTAGGAGTTTGCCAGCTCGGCGCGGTGCGAATGGCCCGTTCTGGGTCAGCAACGCTCGCCCATGCCGCGATGATGGCGCAACGTGCCGACAGCGTGAACCAGAACTGGACATTCTGCGCGCGGCGCACAGCTCCTCGGCACGGAAGTTTGATTGCGACAGAGTCGGCGATCCCCTCTCTGTCAAACTCCTGTGAGACAGGATGAACCTGTAAATATCAGTGCTTTAAGCGCAAGCAGGGCGAGACAGGGATTAACCAGACGTGACGATGACGATCGCTGACGTGATCGCGGGCCAGGCAGGGCATGATGGTGGCGTGGCCGCTCCCGACGGGCCGCGGGCTGGCCGGCCGAAGCGCCGGACGTTCACCGCGGAGTACAAGCTGCGCATTCTCGAGGAGTACGAGAATGCGCCGGACCCGCAGCACAGGAATGCGCTGCTGCGCCGGGAGGGGATTTACACCTCGACGATCTCCGAATGGCGCCGGGCCCGCGACGCCGCCGCCGGGGCCATTCCGGAGAAGAAGCCGGGCCGTCCCGCCCGCGACGCGGCCGAGGCCGAGAACGAGCGGCTGCGGAAGGAGAACGAGAAGCTCGCGGCCGAGCTCGCCCGGACGAAAGCCGCGCTGGAGGTCGTGGGAAAAGCACACGCGCTCTTGGAGCTATTCTCCGAGAGCGCGGACTCCGAAAGGAAGCCGCGGAAGTGATCGGCGCGGCTTTCGCAGAGCTCGTCCCGCTTTCCTCGAAAACAGCGGCATGCCGCATTCTCGGGATATCACGGGCGACCCTCCACCGGCAGGAGAACCCGGTGCCCGCGGAAAGGGAAATGCCCGCTGGTCCCCGGGCGCCCCACCCCGCCGCGCTCAGCGAAGAGGAGAGAGAGCAGGTCCTGGGCGTGCTCGACAGCGACCGGCTCGCCGACAAGTCCCCGGCCCAGGCCTGGGCCGTCCTGCTGGACGAGGGCCGCTATTACTCTGCAGCATCCGCACCATGTACCGGATCCTCGAGAGCAGGAACGAGGTCCGCGAGCGGCGCGCCCAGGCCGCCCACCCGCCCCGGATCCGGCCCGAGCTCGTCGCGACCGGCCCCGACCAGGTCTGGACCTGGGACATCACCAAGCTGAAAAGCAGCTGGCGCGGCCTTTACTTCGACCTCTACGTCATGCTGGACATCTTCTCCCGCAAGGTAATGCGGTGGGAGGTCCACGTGACCGAGACCGGCGACCTCGCGAAATCATTCATCGAGAACGCCATCATCGCCAACGGCGGCGCCCGGCCCGATTACCTGCATGCCGACAACGGCACCTCGATGACCTCGAAACCGGTCAGCCAGCTGCTCTCCGACCTGAACATCGCCGATTCCCATTCAAGGCCGCACGTCTCCAACGACAACCCCTATTCAGAGGCGCAGTTCAAAACACTCAAGTACTGCCCCGTCTTCCCGGGGAACTTCGCGTCGATCGACGAGGCCCGCGCATTCTGCGCACTGTTCTTCGACTACTACAACAACGAGCACCGCCATTCCGGAATCGGCCTCCACACCCCCCAGTCGGTCCACGACGGCACCGCCCGGGAAATCCGCGCCCGCCGCCAGCAGGTCCTCGACGCCGCCTACGCGGCCCGCCCCGACCGGTTCCGCGGCCGTCGGCCACTGGCCCCGGCCCTGCCCGGCAAGGCCTGGATCAACAAGCCCCGCCCGACCATCCAGTCACAGGAGACCACAGGGATAAATCAAGCCGCCTGATGTCTCAACCAGTTTGACAGGCTCCGATCTGGCGCGGGGGCGGAGCCCCTACCCCGTTACCCTCGGTGCCAAGGAGGTGGACTGGCGGGACTACCGTCGGCCGGTTCAACAGGTCAGGTGCAAGACGGCGTTCGTGTCGGCTCCGGCTTTGGTCAGCGCGCCGATCGCCTCCGCCGTCGGCAGGAGGACAAGGTCGACCTTGCGGCGGCGGGCCTCGTCCCTGACATCCTGCGTCACTGGCAGCGCGCCGTCCGCGCCGGTGCCGATGACCAGCCGGCGGCATCGCCACGGGATGTTCTCCGCGACCGAGAGCGGGGTGTGCCCGTGCGCGCCGCGGAACTTCCGCGACGCGGCCTTCTTGCACTTGCGGATCTTCCCGCGGTCGACGACGAGGTCGTGATCGTAGGTGACGCCGTCGACCCGGATGGAACCGAAGGAGTAGCCGGTGAATCGCATGATGACGCTCCTACCCGCACCGGGATCGCGTGGTCGGCACGCCGGCGGCCGTTCAGGTCCGTCCCCTGTAAGGTGCCCCGGTGCGATCAGAGGGTCGCGAGCCGCCATTCAGGGAGCGCGGAACCTGGCCAGGTCCGCGTCGGCCGGTACCTGAGCCAAGCATGCCCACTGGCGGCATGCTGCTAATCACCCCCGTCCGACCTGGCCGGCCCGAGTGCACGGCGGGGCGCTGCCCGAACATAGCCAGCCACGGCACACACCTCACCCGCATCCGGACTGATGATCACCCGTGATGACCGACGCTCGTCCTTGCCGCCATTCAATATCTGCCTGCGCACTTCGGGCTGGGAACGCGGCCGCTAGCACGGCCGGTCTGTTGGTCACTCATAATGGGCCAGTTTTGGGCGTGCCACCGCCCAGTTCTAAACGTCCCAATGCGCTCGATCGGAAGCACGTGCCAGCAGACCTCAGCTGCTAGCCTCCTAGGCTTCGGGCAGCCGTCGGATGTGGACCGCTGCTTCTGAGGCCGCAGTGGGGTGCCCAGAATTGATCGCAATTTGGTATGCCGCCCGGGCACCATCCCTATCGTTTTGTGTGGCGAGCAGTAGCCCGAGGCTGAGTGCCGCTTTCGGGCTTATATCAGGATGTCCGGAGCTGATCGCCTGCTGGAAAGCGGTTTTGGCGCCTTGGATGTCGTCCTGTTCGGCGAGGAGGAGGCCGAGACTGTGTGCGGCCGTCGGCGCGGCGTCGTCGTGCCCGGAGTTGATCGCCAGCTGGTACGCCTCGCGCGCACCCTCGACATCGCCTCGGTCGGCGAGCAGGAGCCCAAGGTTGACTGCGGCGGTGGGGGCGGCGTCCGGATGCCGGGAAAGTACCGCGCGGCGGTAGAAGCCTTCCGCCCTGACCAGCTCTCCTGTCCGGACCAGCATCAGTCCGAGATAGAACGCTGCCCCGGGGAGCCATACGGGATCCCCCGAATTGATGGCCTGCTGAAAGGCAGCCTCTGCCATCCCGGTGCTCCCCTGCTTCATGAGCATCCTGCCAAGGTGAAATGCCGCGCCTGGGTACGTGTCGGGCTGACCTGAGGCGATGGCCTGCCGGTAGGCCGCCTGCGCGGCATCCGCATTTCCCTCGTCCTCAAGCAGGACAGCCAGGTTAGCGAGTGCGCGGGGCGCGGCCTCACCGTCCCCAGAATCGATCGCCTGCTGGTAGGCGGCACGCGCGCCGTCACGATCTCCCCGTCGTGCCAGGAGAACTCCCAGGTTGACTGCTGCTCCCGGCGCCCATTTGCCGTGGCCGGAATCGGCCGCCCGACGGTAGGCGTCCAGCGCGCCGTCGGCTTCTTCCTCTTCTTCGAGCACAACCCCGAGGTTGAACGCTGCGGCGGGGGCGTGATCGGCATGTCCCGAGTCCACGGCCTGGAGGTATGCGGCCCGGGCGCCGTCAGGGTCTCCATGCGCCTTGAGCAAGATCCCGAGGTTGTACGCAGCGCCCGAGCCTGCATCGGGGTGCCCGGATTCAATGGCCTGCTGGTAGGCAGCACGCGCCCCCTCTATGATTCCGTGTCCTGCGAGCAAGACCCCGAGGTTCGCTGCGGCAACGGGGCCTGCATCGGGGTGCGCGGATTCGATGGCCTGCTGGTAGGCGGCACTCGCGCCCTGGAGGTCTCCATGTTCCGCAAGCCGGTCTCCGAGTTTTAGCGCCGCAATCGCCCGGGCGGCGTCACTTGTGCTGTCCGCGTCCGGCCGCCGCTGGTCCCGATGGCGGTTTCCAGCGGCTGCTTGCGTATGGGTGCGGGGCTGATCCGGGCCGGCGGCCCTGCCGTGGGCTGCCAGAACACGCGACAGCATCGCCGGCGGGGGCCATTCAACAGCCACGAGACCGCCCGCGAGCAGGCCAGCGCGGGCTGCCCTGTCGAGGATCGCCCGTACGGTGGCGATACTGGTGGAAACGCCCTGCTGCGAGTACAGGCCGACCGGGCCGATCAAAACCAGGCAACTGCCGGCGCTGCGGACGAGGGCGCGCCATCGCGGGTGCTGGTCGCAGTCGCCGTCGTAGAAATTCCTCTCGTCGGGGGCGGCCAGCCGGGCAGTTTCAGCCTCGAGAATAAGCTTCCAGCCGCGGGCCGGGCCCGGAATCTGATCCCCTGCGCGCAGCTGGGTCATCCCGAGCTCGACCAGTCGGCCGACGCCGCGTTCAGCCAGCGTCCCATGCTCGTCACGGATCCACGAACCGCCCTGGGCTTCAAGCAGCAGCAGCGGCTGCATGGCTGCGCCGCCCGGATAAGGTATCGCGATGGCCCGTGCCCTCATCTCGCCGCTGCTGACCACGAGAAGCACATGTGGGGTCGTAGCGGAGGTGCCGGCCCCACCAGGCCGTGCGGCAAGGCGGGGCGCTCCCGGGTGGCGTACGAGTGCGCCGGGGGGCGTGCCCGCGTCCAAGAGTTGGTCATCGAGCCCCGCTGCAAGGGCCTGAGCGGCGGTTCCGGGTCCTGCCGCGCCGGGCTGGCGGAGGCGCTGGCGTATCGCGATGACGGTCTGGGCTGCTGCGAGGTACTCGGCGTTCTCGTCCGGGGTAGCGGCCAGTTGTTCCATGTTGCGCAGCGGGGCGGTGAGTTGGGCAAGGTAGCTGGCTTCGCCTGCCTGTGCCAGCCTGGTGAGCGCGCTCACGGCCTTCTTTGCTGCGTCGAATGCTTCATCGCGTCGCCCGGCGGCGTGCAGGTGCGCTGACAGAGTGGTGAGTGCCGTCGCCAGGTGAGGCAGGCCGTTGCCGGGGCTGGCCGCCTCGAGCCGTTGGTCGATCTCGACGGCCCGCTTGCTTGCCTCTACGGCCTGTTGATCCTCGCCCGTGGCAGCGAGCCGTACGGAAAGACTATTCAGCGATCTGGCCAGCTCGCCGAGATATCCGCCAGGATCGGCTTCGGCCAGCCTGGTAAATGTGTCCACCGAGCGCCGGCCAGCGTCGACGGCTTCGGCGGCTCGCCCGGCGCGGGCGAGACTGAGCGACAAACCGCGCAGGAATGATGCCAGGCGGGGCATGTGAGTATCCGGGTCGGATTCCGCCAGGCGCTCGCCAATGCTGACCGCTTCCTCCGCCGCGGCCGCGCTTTCCCGGTAGCGCCGCGCTTCCGCGAGGCGGGTGCTCAGGTTGTTCAGCAGCCTTGCCTGCGCCGGGCGGTATGAGTCCGGGTCTTCTGCCCCAAGACCGTCATACAGGCTGACCGCCCGCTGCAGAACTTCCAGTTCCCGCTCCCGCTCATCCGTGTCGGCCAGCTTGTCAGCCAGGTTCTCGAGAGCGGCGGCCAGCGCGGGTGCATGTCTCTGCCGGTCCCTCGCCGCTAGGGGGCCATAGATGCCGACGACCTGCTCAGCAGCCTCGGCTGCGGGGCCAGCCTGTCCGATTGCTGACAGCTGGCCAGCGAGAGTCCTGAGGGCTTCGGCCAGAGCCGGGAGGTACCTGGGCGGGTCGTGGTCCGCCAGCCGGGTGTAAAGGCTGACCGACCGCCGGATGGCCGAGATTGCATCGCCGGACCGGCCCGCGTCCTCGTAGATGATGGACAGGTTGCGCAGCGACAGGGCCAGGTTCGCCGAGTGGATGTCATTTCGGGCGGTTTCCTGCCCGCACAGTGCCACCGCGGCCTCGACCGCCTCGACCGCCTCGTCCGTGCGGCCGGCATCCCTCAACTGACTGGCGAGCGTTCCGAGGTGCGTCGCCAAGTCGGGCCCGAACATGCCGGGGAACTCAGTGGCCAGTTGCTCGGACAGGCTGACGGCTTGCCGTGCCGCCGTGAGGGCATCCTCACTGCGGCCCAGATGACCCAGGCGCCAGGCGTGATTGTTCAGGGCTTTTGCCCACCCGTTCCGATGGGTGGCCAGACCGGACTGCGCAAGCTGCTGATAGACAGCGAGTGCCCGTTCGCTAGCGGCTAGCGCTTCCTCGGGCCGTCCCGTCTCGTCCAGTATGACCGTGAGGGTGAGAAGGGAATCTCCCAGGCCCGACCGATGGGTGCCCGGCTCGGCTGCGGTGAGCCGGTCATACAGGGTCACCGCTCGCCGGCTGACATCAAGGGACTCGTCCGCCTGGCCGACCTCGCGCAGGTCGACGGCCAGCGAATTCAGCGAGGATGCCAGCCCGGGCAAGTGGGCGCCCGCGCTGGCGGCAACCAGCTCCTCGTGAATGGCCACCGCCCGTCGGCTTGCTGCTAGCGCCCGGTCCCGGCTGCCGGTGTCCGCCAGAGTTTTCGCGAGCGACCGAAGTGCGGCGGCCAGCCGGGGGCGGTAAGCATCGGGTAGCGACTCGGCCAACTTCTCCCACAGGTCTACTGCCCTGTCTCCGGCGGCCAGAGCCTCGTTGTAACGTCCGACATTCGACAAGCAGGCAGACAGCGTGACGAGCGAGTTCGCCAGTGACGGAATCCAGGCGTCGGGCCTCTCCTCGGCCAGGCGTTCACACGCACCCGTGGCTCGTTGCGCGGCGGCCAGCGCCTCGTGTCCGTTTCCGGTGTCAGCAAGCAATTGGGCCTGATTAGCGAGTGTCAGCGCCAAGCCGCCGTTGATGTCGATGTCAGCCTCTCGCAGCTGCTCGAAGATCAGCACGGCACGCTGGAACTGCTCAAGCGCTTCTCGTTCATGTCCTGTGAGGGCCAGCGCCGCCGCGAGCTGACCCAGTGTCTCCGCCAGATCAAGCTGCCTGGCGTTGCAATCGGCATCCGGGAGATGCTCGCGGATATTCACTGCCCGCCGGAGCGCAGCAACCGCCTCCTGCGTTCGGCGCATGCCAAGGAAGTGGCCTCCCAGATTGTTGAAGGCAACAGCGAGGAGGGGCATTACCTGCGGATCGGCCACGGCTAGTTCTTCTAGCATCGCCACGGCCCGCTCACTGGCTGTCAGCGCTTCTCGGGGGTGTCCCGCCTGAGCCAGGCGGTGCGCAAGCCTGGCGTACGTCGGCGCAAGGACCGCCGGGTAGCCATCGGCCGTGCCGACGGCCTGGTAATCAGCCGCCAGCATCTGTTCTACGATGACGGCAAAGGACGTCAGCGCTCGCGTGCTGGTGGGGATGGCATGAGAGATCTCGGCCAGCAGCGCGGTGGGCAGGGCGCCCCGGAGTACCAGGTTATTCAGAGCCGCCAGCAAATGGGCAGGGTCCTCGGCTTGGGTAGCGACCTCGACCGCGCAGACTGTCAGCGTAGGCAGGCTAACGAGCAAGTCGGCAATCGCAGAGGACAGGCTTTCCCGCGAGAGTGACGCGCGCGCTAGTACGGTGAGCGCCTGATGGCTCTGAGAGCTGGAGGCGGCTGCCAGCAGACCGGCCAGGAAGCCGGGCAGTTCCTCGGCGACAAGCGCTACTAGATGCTCGGCGAGCAAGTCGGGCGCCAGTACTCCCCAGAACGGGCTGCGCCCGGTGGGCGATCCAGACTGGCCGACAACGCCAGAGGCTGCCGGGTACAGGTCTCGCAGCCACCGTGCTCCGCGCAGCCGCTGGTCCTCACTCTGATCACGCAGTCCTGGCACGTGAGCAAGCAGATCGACTGCCTCTGACTGGGTGGCGGCCCCGCACAGTGCGGCAGCGGCTACGGCATTCCGCTGAGTTTCCTCATGGACGGTGACGCCGTGGTGCACAGCAGTGCGCATCCAGTAATGCGATTCGTGGCGGAGGATGACGTTCTCCGGACCTTCATCTCGATGATGCATGCCGAGCAGCCCGGCCAGCGCAGTCATCTGCACTCGCAGCGCCGTCCCCAGCCGCGGGTCAGCGAAGTCCGGCGACGCCACCTCAGTGGGCGCTACATGCGGCAACGCCATTGCCGTAAGCGCTGCATCGTAGTCCGCAAGCGCGTCGATGAATGCGTGCTGACGGCCTTCGGACGAGCTCTCCAGGGCACCAAGCTCGCTGATCGTGGCGCCGGCCAGGGCTATATCCAAGGCCGCGTTCTGGATTCGCAGCCGCTGCCACCAGTCCCCGGAGGAGCGCGCGAGCAGGAGGATTCTTACGGTGACGTTGCCAGGCTCCGCAAGGGCTCCGAGGATGACCTGGCCGACCTGTTCAGGGCGCATCTCGGCGTAATCCATGATCACCAGCAGCGGCTCCCTGATGCCCGTCGGCAACTTGGTCCTGTCGTCTAGCCGCGCCGACGCCCACCTGAGCCTGCTGGCCAACTCGTCAGCCAGCCGCGTCTTACCCTGCCCGCCAGGGCCGGTCAGCAGATGCACTCGTACACCAGAACCCTGGCACCACAAGGCTAGCCTGGCGAGTTCGTCGGCACGCGACCGGAACCGTGCCGTCCGGGCTTCAGCGCGAAGCAGAAAGGCAGGTCCCCGCGCGCTCACTTTCGGGGCCGGCCCTGCCAGCTCAGCGGGCTCTACCAGGACTTTCCTGCCCAAAACCGCCTCGAAACCCGGGTCAGCGGCGAGCCGCATCGCCGGCTCGGCGGCGAGCCTCCTCGAGTCAAACGCAGCCGGGTCGCGCACCACGATCCCGACGAGCAAAGCGCCGCACCACAGGGCAGCCCCCGACATGCCGCCCCAGCCCCCCGGCTGGGGGAACGCGCTAGCGATATCTACGTAGATGCGCCCGCCCAGCAGACCCGTGCCTGGATTGATCGCGCCCCGCATGTGCTCGACATCGCGGAGACCATCGTCCTGTTGCATCGATCGCGGGAATCCCGCGGCCTCGCAGGCGATACCGGGCTGGCTGCTGATCAACCGCCCCCACCGCACGGGCGCGTCGGGCCGTTCACCGGGTCTGCACCGCAGAAGAGCCGCATCCAGATCAGGCCCGCCCTGCCAAGCCACCCGGCTCGGAAGCGAGATGTCATCGTTCAGGAAACGGACCCGAATGTCATCGTACGGTTCGCCGCTATCGCCGCACGTGACATGTCGAGCCGTTAGCACCAGGCCGGGCGCGACCAGGTAGCCGGAGCCGAAGGCGTAACCGCCGCCCGGCTTCCGCGCCGATACATCCACGACCCGCGACGGATCCACGGGACATCACTGCGAACGGCGACGGGAGGGAAGCACTGGGACATGATCGGCGACTCGCGGCGACTGGCCAGTCGCCGGATCCACCGGATGAAGGATCACCTTGAGCCGGTTAGTGAGACCACGCGATCTGCCGGCATCGCCCCCCAGCTCCGCGACCCAGACCCGCACGCCCCCCCGCGCCTGTTGATCATGGCGGACATCGACAGTGAACTCCAGCTCGACATCGCCTACATCAAACCGCAGCTGATCGTCTGGAGCAGACGCCATCGCCTCAGCGAGCTCCGCGCGGATCCCGCCGATCGCTTGCGCCAGCGTCGTCCACGAACCTTCCGGCGTAACCTGCATTCGAGCACTCATGCGTCCCCCCACGGCAGAAATCCAGAAGACTGCCCAATTCGTTCATAGCACTATGTAGCCGCTCAGTCAGCATCGCGCCTTCCGGATAATGCACCAGAGCATTTCTGCCCGCCCCTGCGAAACGTTGATCGGATAGGTGTCGACGCTATTGTCTCGGCGCCCGGGTCTGTGGTTGGCGCAGCGGACGCTGCTGGTACTGACTACGGCTCACGACCGCACCTAGCCAAGTTGCGGCTGACCGGCGGACCGCGGTTCTTGCCCGGCCGCGTGGGGAGTCTGCAACGATGCCGACGTGGCCTACGAATGGGACGAGCAGGCATCGAAAGAGGCGGCCTCCTACGCGGTCAGCCGTGCAGGAGCGGACGCCCTCCGCGGGCAATGCTCGGTAAAGGCAGCCGGTCTCGGAGCCGATGGCGTGCGGAGCCACCCTGTCAGCTTCCCGGTCGCCGCGTGGAACGGGCCAGGCGGGCTGCCGGAGGGAGTCCCCCGGACAGGCTGCATCACCCGTGGTGATGTCCTCGACATCGGGCAGCAGGTACGCGACCGGGGGCGCCCGGCCACTGACCTGCTAGTCGCGAGCTTCATCTGGGGCTGGGGAGCCGCCGGGTACGGCCCCCGTCGCCTGGGCGACATCTATGCTGCGGCGGGAATCCAGCTAGAGTCCTCGCTGCGGCGCGCCCTGGACGCAGTGAACGCGAACCCGGCCTCGCCTGACCCCGTCGCCGGCTACGCCAGCTTGTACGGCGGCAACGACGACCATGACCGAGCCGCGCCCGGTCAGGAACCGTGGTCCAGGCTTCGCGGGTACGGCTCGGCGTTCTTCACCAAGTTCCTGTACTTCAGCACGCCCGGCGCGCTGATCCTCGACAACCGGCTGGCCAACGCCGTGCACAAGCTGAGCCGGATGCCGCACCTCGTCACCGGCAACCGCCAGTCGCTGGCGTGGACGCCGTACCGCTACGCGGTCTACCTCCGCTGGATGAAACAGACCGCTCAAGCGGCAGGAACCCAGCCCGAGCTCTTGGAACTCACCCTGTTTCAACCCCCCGGAGAGCTCGCCGACGAAAACGGCGCCGCAGAGTAGCGCTGGTACGCGGACCGTGGATGAGAAGCCTTAACCGCCTGATTGAGAGTAGGGAGTAGGCGCTGCGGGTCTGGCCGGTTGGAAGTGTCAGGTCGTAGCGTTGAGAGGTCCCGGTGTGCTGGCTCTCTAACCGCCTGCCGACCCCCCTGTGGCTGGGC